>Ga0315277_10001049_pt1 | contig 41297 bp, 35 predicted proteins | sample YL17G05_15_MG_FD_203695 | JGI IMG/M metagenome (GOLD analysis project Ga0315277, IMG submission 203695) | Sediment microbial communities from Yellowstone Lake, YNP, Wyoming, USA - YL17G05_15 | ecosystem: Environmental > Aquatic > Freshwater > Lake > Sediment | place: USA: Wyoming | collected... | reverse complement strand
CCGTCGCCGCCGTAGGTGAGGCGGCCGCTGGCCCTTCTTCGCCGCCCCCGCAGCCGGCGGCCAGCCCGGCGGCGCCGGCGCCGGCGGCCACCGCTCCGGCCAGCAGACGCCGGCGGCTGAACCTCTGAGCCCGCAGTTTCGTCCAGTAGCTGGCCTCTCTCACGGGACTACCGTCTCCTTTCCCACCGTACAGTCCATGTGTGGCCTCGGGAGCCCATACCCTCTATGTGCGCAGCCTGGGGTCCAGGATGTCCCGGAGGGCGTCTCCGGCCAGGTTGAAGGCCAGCACCGCCAGGGTGATGGCCAGGCCGCTGAAGACCGCCTGCCAGGGCGACGTACGGATGAAGTTACGGCCCTCGTTGAGCATCTGACCCCAGGAGATCCCCGGCGGGGCCAGGCCCAGGAAGGAGAGGCCGGCCTCAGCGATGATGACCGAGCCAAGGCCGATGGTGAAGACGACGATGATCGGTGCCGCCGTGTTGGGCAGGATGTGGTGGATCATGGTGCGGAGGTCCGAGGCCCCCAGGACACGCGCCGCCTCGACGTAAGGCATTTCGCGCAGGCTCAGCACCGTCCCCCGCACGATGCGCGACACCTGGCTGATGCCCACGATGCCGAGAGCCAGGATCAGGTTGCGGATGTTGGCCTCCATGTAGGTGGCGATGAGGATCAGGAGGAGAAGGGCAGGGAAGACCTGAAGGGCGTCCATGAGGCGCTGCAACAGCATGTCCACCCGGCCCCCGAAGTAGGCGGATACGACCCCCACCAGAGTCCCTGTGGCTATTGAGATGGCCAGGGCGCCGACACCGATGCCCAGGGAGCGCCGGGCGCCCCAGATAACCCATGACCAGGTGTCACGGCCCGAGCTGTCCGTTCCGAACCAGTGGGCCGTGGAGGGTTCCGCCGTCCTGTCCAGCATGGTGGGGCCCAGGGCCTGCGGGTTGAAGACTCCGGGCGCGTAGTTGGGGTCGGGCCGCTGGAAGGTCTGCTGGGGGTCATAACGGGCCAGCACCGGCGCTCCTACCGCCGCCACCACCAGCAGGACGATGACCACCAGCCCAAAGGTACCCAGGGGCTTGCGCACCGCCAGCCGGCGGGCCGTCACCCACCAGGCTGGCCGGTGGGGGAGGACCCACTCCTGCTCGAATACGGCTGCTTCCGTCGCCACTGTCGCTCCTCCGGGCCGTCGCTAGCGGTAGCGGATGCGGGGGTCCAGCCACGCGTAGCTGATGTCCACCACTATGTTGGCCATCACCAGCACGATGCCGACCAAGAGCACGATGCCCTGGACCATGGGCAGGTCGTTCTGCTTGAAGGAGACCACCACGAACTGCGCTACCCCCGGCAGGCTGAACATGCTCTCCAGGATTACGTTGCCCCCGAAGAGGGTACCCACCAAGAGCCCGACAATGGTGAAGACCGGGATCAGGGCGTTCTTCATGGCGTGGCGGGCGATGACGGCCCGCTCGCGCAGGCCCTTGGCCCAGGCGGTGCGTATGTAGTCCTGGCGCAGCACCTCTAAGAGCTGCGAGCGTAGCAGACGCATGATGACGGCTCCCATGCCGAAGCCACCCGCCAGGGCAGGCACGGCCATGGCCTGGAGGTTCAGACTGGGGTTTTCGAAGAAGCTGCGGTAGGTAGTGGTGGGCGGGCCCCAACCAAACCAATTGAAGCCGAACAGGACCAGGAGCGTAGCCAGGTAGAAGGAGGGTATCGCCAGCCCCAGGACGGCGAAAAAGCGCAATATGTAGTCCAGCCAGGTGTCCTGCCGGACAGCCGAGATAACCCCTATAGGGATGCTAATGACCAGGCCGACGAGGATCTGGAGAATCCCCAGCTCGATGGAGGTGCCGAGCCGGTTCTTGAGCTCCTCCACGATTGGCCGCTGGCTGACGAGGGAGGTGCCGAAATCGCCCCGGGCGGTGTCGAGCAGGTAACGGCCGTACTGCTCAATGAGCGGCTTGTCGGTGCCCAGCTCGCTGCGGATGGCGGCCACCGCCTGTTCGAACTCCATCCCCCCAATGAGGCCCTGAGCAGCCCGCTGCTCGGCAAAGTCGGTCCGGAAATGGCTGACCAGAAAGACAACGGTGATGACGAGAAGGACAACGGGGATGTTGAGGAGGATGCGCTTGGCGATGTACTGCTGCACGAGGTCACCCCTCTCCGGGGTGCGCGAAGCCCTTTCCTCGACCGGCGCCCCGGAGCTACCCGTGTACCAGCGCTAACGGTGAAGGCAATCCCTATCCTGACTCGCCTGGCCGGTGGCGGTGTCCGGCCGGCGATCCCCCGCAGACGTGGTTGGCGACGCAATTATGGCTAGGCGCTCCAAGAAACGCAATACCGTTCAGCCTCAAGAAGGCCGCTTCACGGGGAGACCGGCCCCCTTGGTCCATCGGGTGGCGGTCAGACTTGACCTTTGGCCCCTCTCAATCGTGGATCTCGACGCGGGTGCCGGGCTGGGCGAAGAGCCAGAGGTACTGGGCGTCGTGGAGGCGCAGTCCGACGCAGCCGTGGCTGGTGGGCGCGGCGCCGAACACGGAGTCCGCTCGCCAGTAATTCAGGTGCAGAGCGTTACCTTGGCGGTCAAAGTACTGGGTGAAGAGCACCCTCTCCACGTCGTAGCGGGCCTGCGAGGGGTTATACCCCGCCTGCGAGGCCGTCATCCGCTCCAGCACGACGCGCCCGTCGGGCTCGACGTAGTGCGTGCCGCGGGGCGTCTCGAAGCCCGGCGCGCCGCTGGTGGCTGCCGCCACGTGCACCGCCTGCTCTCCCACCATGGCCCGCACCGTCTGCTCCGACAGGCTCACGTCGATCCACTTCTCCTCCCCGCCGAAGTCCAGGACGGGTGACGTCTCTCCCTCTAAGAGCTGGAACACGAAGGCCCCGTAGACGTAGCTGCCGTCCTCCAGTTGGAGCCATTCGCTGGCCCAGGGCGGGCTCACCGAGACCCACGTCTGTTCTCCTACTAGCCAGTTCTCCCCCTGCACGACGGCCGCGATGCGTACTGGCTCTTGGTCCGGGAGGGTCCCTATCGGGACGTTGCGGGTCGAGGGCTCTGGCCGGGTCCGCACTTCGCCCCCGACGACGATGGCGCTGCCGACCTGGAGCTGCGGGACCGGCGTCAGGGACGGCTCGGGCGTGAAGGTCGGGGGTACGGGCGTAGGTATCTCGGTTGGGGCCAGTGTCGGCGTCGGGGTGGGCTCCGCTGGCCCCAGGTAGCACGCCTGCCCCAGGCCCAGGTTCAGGGCGAGAGTGGCCAGGGATAGGGCGAGACCCAGCACGTGACGAAAGCGATGTCTTTCCAGGGGGACTGCGTCGTAACTCTGATTGTTCCGGTGAAGGCGCATCATGGCACCTGGTGCTGGGCCCCATTGTATCGCGGATGCCACCTGCGGACAGCAGGCCGTATTGACAAGCGGGGGAGCCTGTTAGGACCGGACCAGATCGTCTATGATCTGACGGTAGATCTCCAGGGTAGCCAGGCGGCGTCGCCAGGCCAGGCGCTTCTGCTCGCGGGGGGCGCCGCTTAGCTCCACCGCCCGCGATGAGTTGAGGGCTGCCTGGCCCTGCTCCACGAGACCCCGAAAGACCATGTTCACATCCCAGTGGGGGCGGCGGCTGGCCCACCAGAACTGGCAGCTATGGAGGGCGGTATCGAGGATGTTCCTGGCGATGCCCGTGTGCCACTGGCTCGGCGGGCTATCGGCGCACTGCTCGGCCTGCTGTTGCAGCTCGATGCAGAGGGTGAGGTGCTCCCAGAGGAGCCCGTGGAGGTGGTTGCCGGGGTCGTTCCACAGCGGATAGGGTACGCCGCGGGCCAGGTCATCGGCGGTGGTGCTCCAGGAGCTGGCCAGCGGCCAGCAGCCCTCCAGGTGGGGAAAGCTGTCGACTATCTCGCTCACCGTGGCGAGTCGAATGAGCGAGGCCTCCTCTTCGCGGTGATGCTCCATGCCCAGGACGTGGTGCGGAAGCGGGTACTGTCGCCCCTCACCATTGCCGTCCGACGGCCGGGTGACGCGGACGGGGCGCGCTTCGTCCACCGCGCTGCGAACGTAGCCGGCAGTGACGAGCCTCTGGCTGGCGCCTTCCTGCCGGGCCGAGAGACCCGTCGCCTCCGGACGCAAGGCGCTGTAGACCTCGCCCAGGAAGGCCTCCACCCAGCCAGCTATGTGATGGCCGTAGGTCTCGGCGTCCATGGCCGTCACCACGTAAACGTCGCCGCGGCGGTGGCGGCCAAGGTTGCGCAGTCTGTCCAGAAATCCGTGGGCGTCCAGCGTCTGGAAGGAGATGCCGTTGCTCAGGATGTCGTCGCGGAAGACGAAGTTGATAGGCGCATCCAGGGGGTTGCCTCGTTGCACCACGTCCGTTGGCCACTGGCCGTGGCAAGCGATGCCGCTCAGTATCACCCAGTCGTGTCCGAAATCGACCACCGGCCCCAGGATGCGGTCGCTGTAGCAGAGCTCGGGCGGGAAGAAGCCTCGGGGGGCGTAGGTGGCCCCCAGGTAGCGCCGGTTGGTGTTGTAGTTGGAGCGGATCTGGCGGCGTATCTCTTCTTCCGGGAGGAGGGGAAGAATGGGGTGATACTTGGCGGAGCCGGTGAACTCCACCTGCCCGCGCTCGGCCAGCCAGGCCAGCCCCTCTACCACGTCCTGGTGGGCGTTGTCGATGAGCAGCTCCGTGAGGACACCGCTGATGTTCACCGTCACCCGGGCGTGGGGGTTATCGGCGAGAAGCTGGATCAGAGGCCGGTAAGACTCGCAGGCTATCTGGCGGAGGACATAGGGAAGCTGGATAGGAGGTTGATAGAAATGTAGCAGCAGGGCCCAGTGAGTCGCCAAGCTCTCCGGTCCCGTGAGACATCACGAAGCCCCGCCACCGCCCGCAAAACGGGCGGGCACACCTTATAGAACGCGCGAGCCGCGTAAATGGTTAACCGAAGCCGCCAAAGCGAGTCTCCGCCCCGAGGCCCTTCCTCATCCCTCCTTCGGTGGCACCGTGCCCTCGAGTACGGGTAGGATGCGGGCCAGGTCGGACGGGTAGTTGACGTTCCAGAAGCTGCGGCCCTCGGGGTCCAGCCGCTGTAGCTCGTCGTGGCTCACGTAGCGGACGCGTACGTCCGGGAGGACGTGCACAAGCCGCCTCTTGCCCCTGTCCAGCGCCTTCTCGATGGCGGCGAGGCAGGTGCGCCGGTAGAAGGCGTGCAGGGGCTCCTCCTTACCTTCCCAGAGCGGCATCACCACGTCCACGTCCCGGTCCAGGAGGCCCCACAGGTAACGAAGCAGCGGCCGGCTCAGGAGAGGCATGTCACAGCCCAGGGCCAGGGCGACAGGCTGGGAGCACACCAGCAGGCCGCTGTAAAGGCCGGCCAGGGCGCCGCCTGCACGCACGTCCTGCGCGTGGCGCAGCGGCGTCTCTGAGTTCACTGGGGGAGAAGACGTCCCCGGCGCCCTGACGACAACGATCTCGCTGGCAATGGGGCTTACGGCGTCGACGACGTGCTGGAGAAGAGAGCGGCCGGCGACGATCTCCACCGACTTGTCGCGCCCGAAGCGGACGCTGCGCCCACCGGCCAGGATGATGGCCGAGAAGGGGTCTTCAGGAGCCAACGCTCGACTCTGTCTCTCCGGCCGTGGCCTTGTAGTCTTCAGATAGCGAGGGGATCGCAGACGCCGGCTTGGCGCGGTGCCCCGTCAACCCGACCTACACCGGCTCGCCGGCCGCCGACACCTCATGGATGCCCTTTCGGAAGGCCTTGAGGTTCAGGTCAAGCTTGCCGGCCGGCAGGCTCTCCCGAAGTTCGGGCTCAAAGGCTTCGAGTCCTACCGGCAGGGCGCCGCTGCCTACCAGAGCCCCCAGCATGACGATGTTGGCGAGGATGCCGGCCCCCAGGCCAAGCGCGATGTCTGTAGCATCAAGGAGCCAGGCGCGGCTCGATAGCTGCTTCAGCGTCCTGATGATCTGCTCCCGCCCAGGGTACTCGGCGGCGCCCGTGGTCACGGCCAGCGGGTGAACAGGCCGGGAGTTGGCGATGACGGTGACCTCCGGGTTGCCGTACTGGGCCAGCACCCGCAGGGTCTCCAGCGGCTCCAGGCCGAGGATGACATGCGCCCCGCCCTCGGGGATGAGGGGGCCATACTGGGCATCGAGCGAGATGCGCAGGTGGCTCATGACGGCGCCGCCCCTCTGAGAGGCCCCGTAGGTCTCCCCGATGGTGACGTGGTAGCCTGCCCTCACCATGGCCCGGCCGATGAGCTGGGCAATGAGCACGTTGCCCTGGCCGCCCACCCCCGTGACGATGACGTTCAGCGGGTCTTTCCCTTCCATGTCAGGCTACCTCCCGGATGATGGCTGAGGCGGGACAGATGTCGGCGCAGACGCCGCAGCCACTACAGACCACCTCGTCGATCCTGGCCGCGCCGCTGGCGCTGTCCCAGGCCAGTCCAGGGCACTGGAAGACGCGCGTACAGAGGCGGTTGCAGCCGCAGCTTTCGCCCAGGCACCTCTCGCTGTCCACGCGCATCCGGTAGGCCGCTTTCTCCTGCCGGGCCCGGACCAGGGCGCACTTCCTCCTCGATATCAGCACCCGCACGCCGCCTTCGTCCGCCATCAGGCCCAGCAGCTTCTCGGTGGTGCCCTTGAGGTCGAAGGGGTCCGTGACCTCCACCCGCACCCCCAGGGCGCGACAGAGGGCTTCGATGTCCACGGCGGCCGTCGGCTCGCCCATGGCGTTGGTTCCCGTGCCCGGGTGAGGCTGGAAGCCGGTCATGGCGGTGGCGCTGTTGTCAAGGATGAGCATGGTGAAGTTGGAGCGGTTATAGACGCCGTTGATGAGGGCAGGAATGGCGGCGTGGAAGAAGGTGGAGTCGCCGCAGACGGCCACCACGGGCTGCTTGAAGCCCATGGCCCCTAGCTTGCCGAAACCGGAGGCGAGGCCGGTGCCCGATCCCATGGCCTGCACCGTCTTCAACTGGAAGTAGCCCGCCGGCCCGAGGGCCATGGTGTAGCAGCCGATGTCCCCGGTCACGAAGCCGCCCCGCCCGTCCAGCTTGAGGGCGTTCTTCACCGACCAGAAGGTGGCCCGGTGGGGACAGCCGGCACAGAAGCCCACTACCCTGGCGTGAGTGACCAGCCCTGTCAACGCCTGGGCCTTCTCCACATACTCACTCGGCCGTGCTGGCTTCTCGATGCCCAGGACGGAGGCCAGCGCCTGGACTACCAGGTCCGGGTTGAGCTCTCCGTAGGCGGGAAGGTGCTCGCTGCCCTTCCCGTAGAACGTGAGCGGGCCGACGCTGGAGAGATTCCCGCCCACCAGCTCCTTCAGGTTGTTCTCCAGAAAGGCGTCCACCTCCTCCACCACCAGCACCTTCTCCGTCTGCGCCAGGCGCCCGAGGACGAGCTTCTCGGGCAGAGGCCAGGTGGTGCCGACCTTGAGGATACCTACTGAATCCTCCCGCCCCAGGGCCTTGACCGCCTCCAGTGAGTAGAACCAGCCGCTGCCGCTGGTGACCACCAGCAGGTCCGGCTTCTCCGGGCCCGTGTACCAGTTGAAGCGTGAGGACTCGAAGAGCTCCTTGGCCTTCGCCAGCTTCTGGTGCATCAGATTGTGCTTGAGGGGCGCGGGAAGCGAGGCGAACTGGATGGGGGAGGTCGGCGCGAAGCGACCCGCCTGGCCCGGCGGCATAGGCTCCCCCAGGCGGACGTCGCCGCGGGCGTGGGAGACGCGGGTGACGCCCCTCACCAGGCAGACCGTCTTCAACTCCTCGGAGACTTCGAAGGCCCAGCGGGTCATGTCCTTGGCTTCCTGGAAGGTAGCGGGCTCCAGAAGGGGCAGGTCCGCCCACTTGGCGATGGGGCGGCTGTCCTGCTCGTTGGTGCTGGAGTGGGCCGAGGGGTCGTCGGAGGCGACTACCACCAGGCCGGCGTTGGTGCCCGTCAGGTTGAGGGTCATCAGGAAGTCGGAGGCGACGTTGATGCCGTTCTGCTTCATGGCCACAATGGCCCGCACCCCGGCGAAGGAAGCGGCGGCCGCCGCCTCCAGGGCCACCTTCTCGTTCACCGACCACTCGGCGTAGATGCCGGCTTCTTTGGCGGCCTCGGCGAGGCTGCCGATGATCTCCGACGAGGGCGTGCCGGGATATGCGCTGGCGAACCCGACCCCTGCCTCCAGCGCCCCCCGGGCGATGGCCTCGTTGCCCATGAGGAGCTGGTCGCTGCCCGGTGCGTACGTTGCGATGCTCGCCATCCTTCAAACCCCCTTCACGGTCAGCGCGGCGCGCTCGTGGTGTGCGTTAGACCCCAGAGAGCAGTGCCCGCAGGGCTTCCCGGCTCGCTTCCAGGTAGAGCAGGTCATCCTTGCTCCCCGAAGCCTCGACGATGTTCGATAGTCCTCGCTTCTTTTTGAGGAGGGCGGCCTCCTTCAGGTGCGCGAGGTTGGCGTCTGGGAGGGGCTCCACCTCCAGGGCGCCGCCGGCGCGGGCGGCCTCCACCAGCTTCGCTCCGGCCTCGCTCCTGACGATAAGGGTGTTCCAGCCCGCGACCCCTTCGGCGGCGCCGACGGACACGTCGGCGAACTCGGCCGTCATGTCGATGCAGGCGTTGCAGGTGGGACGGATGAAAGCCCGCACCTGGTCGAGGGGGATGGTGACGGGGGTGGAGTCGGTATAGACCTCGAACACGTTGGCCGGCGGCGGGGGGATATCGACCTTGACGATCTGGTCCAGGGGCACTCTCTCGCCCAGGAAGTCGGCGAAGTCGCGGTACTTCAGGGCCCAGGTGCAGAAGAGGCCGACGACCAGCTTCAGCTTGTCGATGTTATTGCGGTTCTCGAGTGGCGAGGCCCTCATCTTGGCCAGCGCCAGCGTCTGGCACGGCGTCGCCACCACGCCGATGCGCTGGGCGTCGCCGGCGGCCTCTCGGTTGAAGGTCTCCAGGGTGGGCGAGGCCACGAAGTTGGAGCCGGCACAGGCCAGGACGCCCGCCTCGTCGCGCACAGCCCTCCCGGTGGGCAGCGCGCCCTCGTCGCTGGTGGTGAGGACGGCAGTATCGATGAGCCCCGTCCGCAGGGCGAAGGCGACCAGGGCGCTGACCGTGCCGCCGTACTGGGCGCGGGAGCGCAGGGCATCGGCGGCGGCGCGGGCCATCAGCACCTCCTTCGCCGTCCCTAGCTCGCTCGCTGGGTAGGGGGTGCCGAACACGGTCTGGCTGAGGAGGTTCAAGTCCACCGGGGTGCGGGGACAGAAGGCGTAGCAGCGCCCTTGGGCCAGGTTGCAGTCGTCCAGGGTCACCATGCGCCCTTGATAGGGCACGTGGTAGGGGCACATCCCGGAGCACGCCCCGCAGAGGGTGCAGAGTCGTCGTGCCCGGACCTCGTCCTGCAATGCCTGACTTCCCTTGATCTCGATTCCAGGGCTCATCTCCTGCCCCCTTCTCCCCCTGTCCGCAGGGTTTGGTCAAACGCGCTCCCGAGGGGCTTCGTCCGCTCAGGCGGCGAGGTATTGAATCGTGCCGTCGGGGTAGACCGCCACCTTGGCGCCGTCGGGGTACTGACTCTCCAGGGCCTCTCGAGCCTCGCTCCAGCTCTTGGCCCAGGTGACCGACTTGGAGTTGCCGAACATGTCGACGCAGGTCAGGTCCTTGAGGGGATTGAGGACGATGACCTTGAACTGCGGCGGCAGCGTGCGGGCGGAGAAGAGACGGCCGCCGTAGTCAGTACCGAAGCTGCGCATCGAGTAGTGGACCACCTGACCGGTCGGCGAGTTCATGATGATCAACATGGTGCCGCCATCCATCCCCAGGGACTTCAGCGCGGTGGGTACGGCAACAAAGGCCTCATTAGACTTGAGGAAGGCGTTGGTAACCACGACGTTCAGCTCTGGGATGCGCTCAGTAGCGTAGATCTCCTTAGCCAGCTTGCACGCCTCCCGGTGCTCCTGCAGCGGGTCCCCGGTGAAGAGGGCGGTCATCTCGCCCTTCAGGTTCATCAGGCAGTCGGCGGTGAAGTCGAGGCCCGCCAGCTTGCACGCCTCCTCGAAGTCCAACCGCATGACGTTCTGTTCGTAGTTCCCGGGCCCGGTGGTCTCCGGAGCGGTGAAAGGCACCTTGGCGTGGAAGTGGGTGATGCTGTCGATGTGGGCGACGCCGGGGAGGATGATCTTACCGCCGCCGCCAAAGCCGACCTGCGGGTGGGGCAGGACGCAGCCGATGCCGATCTTCAGGTCGCAGCGCATGACCTCCCGATTCACGGCCAGCGGCGTGCCCCGGCTGGTGGCGCCCACCTCGACGCAGTTCTCGTAGGGATTGTGGTTGTAGACGTGAAAACGCTCCAAGATCTCCTGGCCCAGCTTCAGGCGGTGGGCAACGTTGTCGTGTGCGCCGTGGGTGCCCACGGCGGCAACGAAGCGTATCTGGTCGTCGGCGATGCCAGCCAAGACGAGTTCCTTGAGGACGTAGGAGGCGATCTCATGGGTGCGGGTGGGGCGGGTCGTGTCGTCGAAGAGGATGGCGACTTCCCTTCGCCCTCGGGCCAGCTCGCGCAGCGGCGGCGTCCCGATGGGATTATCGAAGGCCTTCTGCATCTCCTGCGGGCTCAGGCGGGGACGGTCGTGTCCTCTCGGGGGACAAAAGTGGACCTCCCACGAGTCCGGGAAGTCCAGCTCCAGCTCTGATGGCTTGTACCAGTAGAGCTGCGGGACGCGCACCTTCATGGAATCACCTCTCTGTACACAGCTTTCGGGAGGGCTGGACCGAATCTAGCATAGCCGTCGTTAGGTCTGACTACTGCCAAATGGCCCATTTTCCTGGGCATTTGGGGGACAACATGCTGAGCGGCCGGGGCCAAAGGTATTGCACGGACGGCTGCGGACCGGGCCGGACCGGTGGGGAGGATCATCATGGAGCGGGTGTTCCCCGATTGACGCGCCCCCCCGGCAACCAGAATCATGGCTAGTGTAGCACAGTCTGTGCGGAGCGTCTTATATGCGCGTTGGTATCTACCTCGTACCGCTGCTTGACCACGTTACGGGGCGGGAGAGAGGCATGCAGGGTCTCTTGGACGCCCTGGCCCGCCTAGACACCGTCAACGACTACTATCTCTTCGTGAGGCCCGGAAACCGGCGGCTCTTCCAGCGTTCGGAGCCCAACTTTCACACCGTAGTGGTACGGCTCCCCTCCCTGCCCTCGCGACGGCTGTGGCAGTTGGGTCACCTCTACCTGGCTCGCTGGGCTCACCGCCTGGACGTCATCGACCTGCCGGAGTCGCCCATGCCGGGCTTCCTCTCCAAGAGGGCCGTCGCCATGGTCCACGACATCACACCGGTGCTCTTCCCCTCTTTTCTTCTGGCCAAGGGGCGCCTGTTCTACCAGAGGGCCCTCGCCTTTGGCGCCAGGCACCTGGGCCGGATCACAGTGCCTTCGCAGTGTACCAAGGACGACCTGGTGAGGCATCTCTCGGCCGACCCTGAGAGGGTGACGGTGGTCTCCCGGGGCGTGGACCCGCGGTTCCAGCCGGCCCAGCATTTCGAGCCGATGGCCGCGGTGAAGCGGAGGCATCACCTGCCCGACCGGTTCATCCTCTACGTGGGGACGCTGGAGCCGCGCAAGAACCTGACCCGGCTGATCGGTGCCTATCGACGGCTGAGAGAGGAGGGGGTGCGGCACGGGCTGGTTATCGCAGGTGCTAGGGGCTGGCTCTGCGACGACGTATTTGAGGCCGCCGGCCGCGACGGCTTGGGAGAGCACGTTGTGTTCACCGGGCACGTGAACGAGGACGACCTGCTGGCCCTCTACCAGTCGGCCGACGTCTTCGCGTACCCGTCCCTGTATGAGGGGTTCGGCCTCCCTGTGCTGGAGGCTATGGCCTGCGGCGTCCCCGTGGTCTGCTCGGACCGGGGCTCACTGCCTGAGGTAGCCGGTGACGCCGCCCTCCTGGTAGACCCCACCGATGAGCCAGCGCTGGCGGCCGCCCTGGTCAGGGCTCTGCACGATGAAGACCTCCGTCGGGAGATGGTGGCCAGAGGCCTGCGAAGGGCGGGGGAGTTCACCTGGGACAGGGTGGCGCGGAGCTTCCTATCGGTCTATCGAGAGGTGGCTGCGGGGGAATGAGGCGGTAAGTGCGGGGCTTGCAGCGGTCGCCCTGGATACGCACGCGTACGGCGGGTCGAAGCGCTTGCGGTGGTGGCAAGCTCTACGTTCTTGTTCACCTCTTGAACCCCCCGGATGAGTCGAGCCTGAAGGCCGTGCCTCTGCACAAAGCCAAGGAACGCCTCCACGTCTTTAGGGAGGCAGCTACCGCTGTAGGGCGAGCCGCCACGTATCCCGTAAGCCGGATTCCACATTCCCTCCGCCGCCTTTGACACGCATGACATTACCGCATCGCCGTCGATGCCCAGCGAACGGCACAGCAGCCACACCTCGTTGGAAAAGGATATCTTGGTGGCGTTATAGAGGTTGCAGGCATACTTCACCACCTCAGCGGTGCGGGGATCCGTGATTACAACAGGTGGGTCTGAACCACCCGGACGGACATAGAGTGACCGCACTGCTGCCGCCGAACGGTGGTCGGAGACTCCCACCAAGATGAGCGGCGGCTCAAGGAAGTCTTCCTCCGCCGAGGCGGCGCGCAAGAACTCAGGGTTATGGCAGATACCGAAGTGCTCGCCAGCCTTCTTCCCTGACACGGACTCCAGGAAGCGACCTGCCTTTTCCGTTGTGCCGGGGGGCACGGTGCTCCTTATCACCACAAGTTGGTAAGAGGCGCTGGCGATGATGCGCTTGGAGACTCTAGTCAACGCTGCCCACAGGCTTTTCAAGGAGGCTTCGCCGTGTACCGTCGGAGTCGGTACGCAGATCAGGGTGGCGAATGGGGCTGGCGAGGGGTCGGACCGAGCGCAACACACCTCATATCCTTCGCAGGCCAGTTTGTCGAGAGTCTTCTTGTCAATGTCGCAGAAGACTACCCGGTGCCCCCAGCGAGCCAATCCCTTGCCGGTGGCCTGGCCAACGACCCCGGCCCCTACTATCTCAATGTGAGCCATCGCCCGCGAGAATCCGTTTGTAGACAGCCAGAGTATCCTTAGCTGTCTGCCGCCATGAGTACTGGTTCTCATCAGCCATGCGGCGCGCGTAGCTCCCCATGCGTCGGCGGGCGGCATCGTCACGCAGAAGCGCACACAGAGCCTCTGCCAAAGCTTGCGAGTCGCCCGGTGGAACGAGAAGGCCGCTGCGGCCGTCACGAACATCGTCAACGAGGGAGCCCACGGCGGAGGCGACCACAGGCCGACTGAATGCATAGGCCACGTGCAGAACGCCGCTTTGGTAAACCCGTAGGTAGGGTAGGACTACGATGTCTGCGGCGAGAAAATAAAGTGGGAGCCTTTCCTCCGGCACGAACCACGGGTGAAGCGTTACCGCTCCCTGGAGCCGTAGTTTGTCGATCCCCTGCTGAATCTCGACGACATTGACGCCGCTACGCGGCATCCCGGCAATCAACAGGCGTGCCCTGGGTTCAGAGGACCGCACAAGAGAGAAGGCATCAAGTAGGTGGCTGAGACCCTTCGTCTGCTTCAAGGAGCCGAATAGGAGGATTACCTTCTCATCGCCCGAAATTCCTAGCTGTGCCCGCGCCCCTGCCCTGTCGATGTCAACACCGTCTCGCAGTGACAGGTAGTTCGCGTGCGGGATGTAGACGACTCGTTCCGGCTTGACGCCTTTGACAGATACAAGATGAGAATAGGCAGGTCTGGACAGGCAGATGATCGCGCGGCTTCGTCGGTAGAGGGCCTCCAGGGATCGCCTGCGGAGACTCCAGCGTGATGGCGACATCCGAGCCGCGTAATCGTGATCGGGATCGTGTGCTGTGTAGACCAGGGGGAGGCCGACGTACTCCAAGACACGGGCTAGCAAGGCGTCTACGGGCGGGACCAGGGACTCGTGAAGGTGGACGATGTCGAAGCGCTGCTGTCGAAGCCAACGTAGGAGTGCCGCCACAGACAGCGCGTAGGCCGCCGCCCTGCGGGGCCGTGTCATCTCTCGGCGAGCACCGGCGAGGCGCCTCTCTACTCTTACGGAGGCTGACCAGAGCCTGGCCTTACCATCCGAGGATGTGACTAGAGTACTCTCGACACCAAGGGCGGCAAGGGCTTCTGTTAGCTTCGCAGCGTAATGTAAGAGGCTCCCGCGACCGATAGGGTCCAGGACCGCCACCCGCAAGGCCCTCGTGTCCGACAGCGTACTATCGGTCGCCGCAGAGCCTTGAAGGGCTGTCTCACTACCATCGCCTGCGACGGTAAGCGCGCTTAACACATCCTGTGGCTCGTCTGCCGTAGCCTCCGGACTCCCACTGGTTGGCCTCTGTTCTACAGGTGCTCTCAACTCGCTCGCCATTTGTTGCCTACGTCGGCATTGTTTCCGCCTTCTGGCGCAACTTCCTTCGACCTTCGAAACAAGATCAGCACTCCCCAGGGTCACGGGCGGGCGAAGAAAGATGTTTCCGGTATTCGAAGCTACCACTGCGAGTCTGACGGGGCTACTGGGGCTGGCCCGCAATTGGGGATTTCCGGCGCTGTAACAAAGGTGAAGGGAGTCTGTATCGGTTTCGCGCTACGGCAGGTAAGAGAGGGGGTCCCGGCGCACGCCGTTTTCGATGACCTCGAAGTGGAGGTGGGTGCCGAAGCAGTGGCCCGTGCGCCCCACAATGCCCAGCGGCTGTCCCTGCCGCACCGTCTGTCCCTGGGTGACGCTGATGGACTCCAGGTGGGCGTAGAGAGTGATGATGCCCTCCGGGCTCTCGACGACGGCGTACAGGCCGTAAGAGCAGCAGGGGTTGCCGCCGGCGAAGACGACGATGCCATCGGTGGCTGCCACCACCGAGCCTTCAGACTGTCCGATGTCTATTCCCAGCGGGTGGCTGGGTCCAAAGTAGCTCGTGATGGGGCCCAGGGCCGGCCAGGCCAGGCGCCGGCGCTCGTCCTCCCGCAAGAGTGACGTGCGGTACTTCTGGAAGAACTGGTGGATGCCGTCGGCCAGGCCTTGAGCCAGAGCCTGGCCCTCCCTATCCCCGGCGGCGAAGGCGGGGACCTCCAGAAGCACCGTCGGCATCCGCGCCCGACCGGCCAGCAGGAGGCCGCAGTCGAACGCCTCGGGGTCTGCGATGTCGCCGTCCCCCTGGCCCACGTTGGGTAGACCGGCCGCTGAGAGGCTGCTCAGGAGCTGGTCGGCCAGTTGGCCGCTGAGAGAGCCTTCCACCTGGCAGAACCAGGCCTCGACGCCTGTGGCGTCGTTCGCGTCGGGCGCAGGGCGAATGGAGATGTAGGCGTCGGGCCGGAGGGGGTCAGCGTTGTCGGCGGCGGCGTCTCCTTCCAGCAGGCTGACATCGTGGCCCTGAGCCTCCAGGCTTTGCTTTGCGAGAAGCGCCACCTCCAGCGTGTCGGCTGAGGCCGATGTGCCCACGTCCAGGATAGCGGCCAGCCGCCGGTTGGCGGGAAGGGTGAGCTGAGGGATTCCGGACGTATGCGTCTGTCCCGAAACAGCGCGAGCGCGGGTGGCCGGCAGGGCCTCACTGGGAGCCGCATAGCGGACGGCAGGCGCGGCCTGGGAGGCCGTCGGACTGGGCGATGTCTGCGTGGTTGCCCGCACCGGCTGCAAGGGTTGCGCCTCGTCCGGCACATCGGTCGATTGTGTCGGCGGGCCTGTCGCTTCCTCGGGTGGACCGGCCTGCGCTCTGGCGGCCTCTAGCGACACAATGATGACGCCGACGGCCAGGACCGCCGTCAGCACGGCGATGGCGCGAACCGTTGCCGTCCACAGAGCAGTGAGCATGACCGGCTAGGCAGCCTTCTCGTTCCCTTGGCCTGCGCCACTCACGGGCTGCCTGCCCAGGAGGCTGTTGTGAATGGAGCGGGCCGCCGCCAGGAGTTCCGCTACCGACACATCTTGCAGGTCGTCCTTCAGCACCGGCGCCATGAAGGTACGCTTGGCGGTAGCCCTGAACATGTTCAGCGGATCATCCGGAGAGGCCTCCTCTGTCTGGGCCTCTTCAGCTACAGTCTCCGGCGTCTCGCTTTCGGGCGGCGGCGACTCCTCCGCCGGGTCTGAGGGCCCGCCCTCGCCGGCGAGAAGCTGTCCAGCCTCGTCCTCGGCGGCTCCAGCCGTCCCCTGGGACGGCGGGTTTGCCAGCTCTCCTTCCGCCGCCGGCGCTTTGGCCTGGGGAGCATCCGCCTCCGGCGTCCCTGCTAATGCCTCTCTCTCTCTGTCTTCGCGGACAGAGGGTACCATGAGGAGGCCGTTCTCTTCGGCTTCAAACTCGTCCTCCTCTTCGTTCTGGTCCTCGTCGGGGGTCTTCAGCAGCCGTGTCAGGAATCTCATGGGGCACCTCCCTTTACTGTCCTGGTGATGTAGGGGTGGCGGCTATGTTCTCGAAGAGCACCGACACCACGGCGGGTATGACGAGCATGGCGACGCCGGACATGAACATCATTACCGCTGCGAATAGGCAGAGCTTGTAACGATTTCCGCCTCCAGCCGCGTAGGGCGCGAAGGTGTTCGCTGCCGTCACCACGAGGATCATCATGCTGACGAAGAGGCTGATGAAGCCCATGTTGGGGGCAGAGTAGAGGAGGAAGTTACTCACGCCTGCCTGAGCCACGATGTCGCTGTTGAGGCTTTCGCTCTGGACCTTGGCCAGCTCGCCCCCGAATATGCGCATCACTTCCGTGATGAACAGCATGATGGACAGGAGAACGGCGTGGAGCGGAACCACCACCCAGGCGAAGGTGGTGGCCACCAGCTTGCGGCTGGCCCGCTGCAGGGCGACCTTCTGGGCGAAGGTTGAGGCCAGGGAGCCCACTTGGCTGGCGTCTCCGCCCAGGCTCAGGCCGTCCCAGAAGGTGCGCACGGAGCGGCTTACCAGCTCTGACCCTGTCTCACCAGCGAAGCGCAGCCAGCAGAGCTGCGGCGATATGTTGTTGCCCAGCCGCACGTAGAGACGGCGCACGTGGGGCTCCAAGGTGCCCAGCGAGCGCCGGTTGAGTCGGCTCAGGCCCTCGCCCACGGTGGTTCCCACGGCGCCCATGACGCCGCCCAGAGCGCGCAAGAAGGTGGCGATGTCTTGGTCGCGGGCGTCCACCTTCCAGTCATCGCGGAAGGCCACGTAGCCTAGCGGCGCCAGAACCACCGCGCTTGCCATGAGGGCCGGGCCCAGCCCGAAGGTGAAGCCCAGCACGGCGCCGAAGACAGCCGCCACCGGCAGCAGGATCTGGGCCAGCCGCGCCATCTGGTATTGCTCCGGCGACTTTCTCGCCAGATGGTGTGTCTTCACCTCGTGAGGGGCGACGCTGAAGATTACCCAGCTTCCGGCGACGGTTACCAGCAGCACGACGAAGGCCATGCCAACGATGAGCCCCGCTCCCATGGAGTAGATCATCATCGATACCAGGGAGATGACCACGATGAGGGTGGTGGAGACCATGAGGGCTACGTAGGCGTCCGTCCACTTGCGCAGCGATTCTATGTCCCGCTCGTACTTCTTGCCATAGAGCTCCAGTTGCACCTCAGTCTCCCGGGCCAGGAACTGTTCTTCCGGCTCGCCGGCCGAAAGAGAGGTGGAGAGGCGAAGGAGCAGGTTCTGTACATTCTCCGGCCCCGTCGTCTCCGCCACCATTTCGCAGGCGTGCGAATAGTCGTAGTTCAGGCGTTGCGCCACCCGGTGGACGCGGCGAAAGAAGCGGGAGGTGCTGTAGTCCAGCCGGGCCGTCCCTTCGAAGAGCCTGTCACGCGATATGCCCGCCGTCGCCGCGGCCGACATGTGGGTGAGCTGGCTGATGAGGTCGAAGTCCAGGGGCTCCCGGCTGAAGAAGGAGGACGCCGCCGGACTCTCCTCATGCGGCTCGCTAGATGAGGCCTTCCCGTCCCGCCTGAGAAAAGACTTGAAAGAGATCATAGAAGTTTGTTCTGCCGTCCTCGCTCAGCTTCTGGATCAGGCTGGCTCGGCGCTCCACCTCGTCGTAGACAGCCCGCTTGTTGCGGGCGTCCAGGCCGCGCCTGGGCGCGATAACCTGCTCCAGAAGGTAGCTGTTGCCGTTGCCCGTAAACTCGAAAATGTCCCTGGAGGAGTCCCAGCGGAAGATCTCGATGAAAGAGAACGAATCGGTGTCAGAGTCGTAGTCGATGATCTCGCTGATAGAGACGATGCGCCGGCCCACCTTGCCGGTCGGCAGCCGTACAGAGCTACAGAGGACTACCACGTTCAGGTTGTCCATGTAGACCTTGGGCACGTTGATGGGATGGCCGGTGAGACGCTGGATGAGCTTCTCCACCGTGGAGGCGTGGAAGGTGGCCATGACGGCGTGCCCGGTCTGCATAGCCTGGAAGGCGATGGCTCCCTCCTCGCCGCGGATCTCGCCCACCAGGATGGCGTTGGGCCGCTGGCGCAGGGCGGCCTTCAGCAAGCTAAACATTGTCACTGAGGAGTCCTCGTCGGCCATGCTGCCCCGGACCACCTCTCGGATCCAGTTTGGGTGCGGCACCTGAAGCTCCGGCGTGTCCTCTATGCTCACGATCTTGGCCCAGGGCTGGATGAAGCCCGAGATGGCGTTGAGCACGGTCGTCTTACCGGAGGCCGTCTCCCCCGAGACGAAGAGGTTCATGCCCTCACTCACCGCCAGCCAGAGGTATGCTGCCATGTGGCAGTCCAGGCCGCCGCCCCCCATGATGTCCACGATGCTCAGAGGCGTGGAGGTGAACTTGCGGATGGAGAAGTTGCTACCACGCTTGGACACGTCGCTCCCGTAGACGATGTTTATACGCGAGCCGTCGGGCAGTGTGGCATCGACGATGGGGTTCCTATAGGTGACGGGTTTCTGGATCTTCTCCGAGAGGCGGATGACGAACTCGTCCAGGGCCTCCGTGCGTTCGAAGGAGACGGTGCTCTTGAGTCCCTTGAAGATCTTGTGCTCGATGAAGACGAGTCCCAGGCCGCTGCAACTGATGTCCTCGATGTAAGGGTCATGGATTAGGGGCTCCAGGACGCCGAGGCCGATCTTGTCGCGCACCAGCAGGTACTCCAGGCCGGCCAACTGTTTGGCGGTGACGGGGATCTTGCCGCCTGACCTTGCCGGGCGCGAGAAGAGACCGCCGCCAGGCTTCTTCCCATCGGAGCGTCTGCCCTCGCCGTTGCTCGTCACCACGCAGTTCTCGCGGACGGCTTGCCGTAGCACTTCGGCCTTGGCCTCCGGCGTCTCGGCGCGCTCCAGGGCATCCACGTAGTCCATCAGTCGGCGCTCTAGCTGCTCTAGGATGGGCTCCACGTCCCCAATGGACGAGGGCTCGATGGCGATGTAGTAGTCGCGTGCATCCTCGTGGTCGGGAAAGATGTGCACGAAGAGGTGCTCGGCCACGGGGTAGATCAGGTTGGGATGTTTCAGGTCGCCCAGCTTTCGGTTGAGTTCAGGGTAATACTCTGGTACCCCCACGTCAGCGATGGGCACTTGATGCAGATACTCCAAGAGGTGCGGCGCTTGGGCCGTCCTCTCCTGAAGGGCCGGGGGCAGCATGTTGTGCAGGCTGCACTGCTCAACCCCTGTCCCATGCTGATGCTCTGCGCCCTCGCTGCTGAAGGGGAGATTCTTCATGCCTTGGCTCTGGTCATTGGTATGATGCGCATGCCCAAGCCGGGCTCGACGTCAAAGGCGATGACGTTGCCGGTATTCTGGTCGGCGCCCCGGACCTTAGATACCTCCATCTCCTTGAGGAGCTGAGTGCCTATCTCCCCCACCCTCAACCGCAAGTAGGCGTCGCAGATGGAGCGGATGCGGATGAACATGGCCTCGCTGAACGCGTAAGAGTGCATTGTCAGGAGCAAGGTCTTGTTTTTGTCGCACAGGTCTTTGACCTGCATAAAGAAGGAGAGAGTCTCCTGCTCAGGGATGTTGGTCACGAAGACGCTGAGCGAATCGAAGACCACGAGGTCACGGTCCGCCGTCATCCTTGTCATGTGTTCAAGGGCGGCCCGAAGCATGGCGCGAGCCTCGTCCTCCGTGGGGGCGGAGCGCATGGGATAGACGTTTATACGACCCAAGAGGAAGAAGTCGGTAATGTCCTGGTTGAGGCTCTTCATCTGGCGGAGGAGGCTGTGGACGGTGTTCTCTGTGGTGTAGTAAGCCACCCGTCTGCCATCGCGAAGGGCGCCCCACGCCAACTGCTGAGTCAGCACGCTCTTGCCTGACTCGGACTGGCCCTCGATGAGGGTCAGCGAGCCCTCCGGGATGCCTCCGGCCATCTTCTTGTCCAGCTCGGGGTTACCGGTGGAGATATGATGTCGCTTCTGTTCTAGGTACTCAGCCATGTTCCACCTACCTTTGGGTTGTTTCGGTCATCTCTCCCCTACCCCGTGAACGTGGTGGAGACAGTGACGCCCAGATCCGTAGCGACGAGGAGGCGGTTGGTGCTACCGCCGCCGGCGGGCGGATCGAGCCAGATGCGCATCCTGAGAGTCTCACCCGGGTTGAGGATGCCCGGCTCGAAGGCGTCGTTGGTGATGCCCTGGACGATCCAGGTGTTGTTGGCCAGGGGGCCACTCGTGTAAGGGATCCAGACCAGGGTGGGCGCGCCGCTGCCGGTGACGTACTGGACGATCACGTCCATGCGGTCATAGTCGGTCAGGGCGGTGCTGCCGTCGTTCTGCAGGTCCACGTCCACATAGGGGCTGCTTGAGGTCACGCTGGCAATGGCGAGCTGGGTGCGCACCTGTTCGCCGGAGCGGGCCTCCATCTCCTTCCAGACCTGGCCCATCTCATCAACAGACCGGTAACCGGTCCGCGCCAGCACCATGGCGGACACCATCAGGATGGCGGCGACGATGACGGCGGGTATGCTGGTCTCCATGGTCTGGCGCTCCTAGACGCTGAAGAACTTGGCATCACTGATGCCGTTGGGCGTCACCACCTTGACGAAGTAGGTAGTGCCCGTTGTGAGCGAGTAGTCCAGGTAGATGATGATGTGGAGGGTGGCCGTAGGCCCCCACTCGGTGGCGCTGCCTTCCAGCACGTAGTCCCAGCAAGGGGCCGTGCAGCTAGGGCCCCCGTAGGGGATGCGGTCGAAGTCGTCTTCGGGGCCGAAGAAGACATCGGTGGAGTCGATGGGGCCGACGCGGGTGGCGCCCACGTTCTTGACCCAGGTGTCGGCCTGGGTGGCGGCATCCACGCCGGTGGCGTGGATAATGTCCACCTGGCTGGAGATGCGGTCGTTGATCACGTCAGACGTCAGGACCATGGAGCTGTTGGCACGGCTCAGCGCGGGCATGACGGAGTTGATCACAGCCATGATGGCCACAACCGCGGCCACGGTTAGCAGAATGGTGGCGATGGCCTTCTCGATGGCTGCACCCCCTTACACTCCTCCGGGTGGCTGCCAGTCTGAAGGCCCGGCGGGCCCGCCCCCGACGGGCGGCTGTCTGGCCGCTACCGGTTCCTTCCTGTGCTGCGGCGCCGTCGCAAAAACAACATCTCGTCGCTCTCCGCTCCCTGGAAGATAGCCTCCAACTGACGCAGGGCGACCAGTGTGTCGTTGACAGAGACGGTGGCGCTATCCTTGCGGCTACTGGCCAGCTTGATGACCTTCAGCAGGGCCTCCTCCGCCTCCTGCGGAATGAGGCCGGCGAAGCGGGCCAGGTCGAGGATCATCTGCAGGTGGGTGGTGCCCAGCCGGGAGGCAGTCTCGTCGACCCAGGCTATCAGGCCAGCGATCGTCGATACGCTCCAGGCCTGAGGGACTGCCGCCTCAGCCATCGCCGGCAGCGGAGTGACTTCTGGGACTCCCCCTGTTGTCGCTGGCAGCGGCGCGCTCTCCGGGACGTCCCTGGTCTCCGGAGGGGCGACGGTCGGCTCCACGCGCAGCACGCGCGGGAGCGGGTCTTCCACCTCGCTGGCTGTCGCCGGCGCCCTAATAACGTCCGGGCAAGCCTCCTCCGGCGCTGGAGGGGGCTTGCTGGCGGGCTCCGACCGCTCTATGGGCTGGAAAATTGGCAGGCCGCCCTGAAGCGCGAAGGGGTTGTCCCGAGCGAGGACAGACGTCCTGATCTCCTCCAGGATCGACTTGATCTCGCCCTTGAGGAGCTTGACCTCTTCCTCCAGGGCAGCTATCTGGGCGGTGATCTCCATGGCATACCTGCCTTCTTACGGGGGGCGGCGCCCCGACCGTTCCGCCGTACGTTCAAGCGGGGCGCCGCCTCCACAGGATCCTTCCTTAATGCAGCTGCATTACGGTAGCCAGTTCAGCTGGCAGTTGCCGGGTGATGTCGAGGACGGCGCCGACAGGCGTCTGGACCTCCAGGGTGAAGCGGTCATTGGCAGCCAAAGTGGGCGCGGGGCTGATGGCGGCCGCGCTAATGACAATGACCTTAACCTCGCCCGGCTCCAGGAGCGTGTCCAGGTCGCCCACGATGTCGTCGGCCGTGTACTCCACGTCGTTGTCCGTGACGCTGCCGTCACGGTAGGCGATGACCGTCCGGTTCTGGTCGGCGTCGGGGTCCAGGGGAATGGACTCCCCACCGGCCGAGGTTGCCACGGTGAAGAAAATGCTGTCCACGGCCAGAGGCGAGCCTGTCGCCGAGACGACGATGCCGCCGCGTACCTCCATGGTGCCGCGGGCCTTCTCCAGACCGGCGTAGACGGTCTCCTTGCCCCGCTCGGAGCTAAAGATACCGGCGGTCAACACGACGAAGGCGAAGATGGTGGCGACCACCACGAAGGCGATGAGGATGATGGCGGTCTCAAGACCGGTGATCCCTCGCTCTTCCCGGTGGATCCGGCGCAGCGCGCTGGTAAGTCGCTTCATCTGCTAGCCCTCCTTTCTACGTAGGGATTTGGTTTGGCCTGAGCTGATTTTCCCGCTAGCTAGGCGGAACGGATTTGATCCCGGCAACCAGCCCTCCTTTCGATGCCTCCCGTCCGGTTCCGCTCTGACGGCTGCTGCCTGACGGGGCGTCTATCAGTCGCGATAGCTTCCGTCCGGCAGGTCGGCCGCAGGCGGTACGGCCTGAGACGTATGCCTGAGGAATGTTCGACCGTAGGAGGGAGGGCACCATTAGGGAAAACCCCACTTTTGGGAGTCCAGGTCTGGTGAGGTGGGGCGGCTGACCGGCTACGAGATAGGAGCAGCTGTCAACGAGGGAGGAATCTTGTGGGTCACGCTGTGCCGGTGGCTTTGGCTGGTGGACTTCGGCTGCTTCAGGTGCCGGAAGGTCAGCAGGCCGGGCTGAGGAGAGAAGGGCTTGTTACACGCGAGCTCGCAGCCCTCTAGGCTGCGAGTCATGTGGGGTGCGCGCCCTCGTACCTAGGGGCGGCGCCCTGCTTGAACGTACGGCGAAACGGTCAGGGCGCCGCCTCCACAGGGTCCTCTCTAATGGAGCTGCATCACAGCAGCCAGCTCCGTCGGCAGTTGCCGGGTGAGGTCAAGCACGGCGCCAACGGGCGTCTGGACCTCCAGGGTGAAGCGGTCATTGGCAGCCATGGCGGGCGGGCCATCGATGCCCGTGGCCCGGTCTATGCTGACGAGCATCAGTTCACCCGGCTCCAGGAGCGTGTCGCCGTCCCCCACGATGCTGGTGACCGTGTAGGCCACGTCGTTGTCCACGTTGGTGGCGTCACGGTAGGCCACGACCGTCCGGTTGTTGGTGGCCGCCGGGTTCAGGGGAATCGACTCTCCACTGGCCGTGGTGGCCGCGGTGAAGAAGATGTCGTCCACGGTCAGGGGCGAGCCCGTCGCCGTGGCGACGATGCCGCCGCGGACCTCCATGGTGCCGCGGGCCTTCTGCAGGCCGGCGTAGACGGTCTCCTTGCCCCGCTCGGAGCTGAAGATACCCGCCGTCAGCACGACGAAGGCGAAGACGGTAGCGACCACAACGAAGGCGATGAGGATGATGGCGGTCTCAAGACCGGTGATCCCTCGCTCTTCCCGGTGGGCCCGGCGCAGCGCGCCAAGAAGGCGTTTCATTCTTTGCCCCTCCCTTCTCCCTGGGGATGGCCTTCCAACCACATGTCGGCCGTAAGCGGTACGGCCCCAGACGTATACCCTGAGTAATTCTCGGCCAGAGAGAGGAGGACATTAGGGTTAAGGCGCGAGTTTTTAGGGGAATTTGGCAGCCATCTTAGGGGAACTGGTCAGCAGGATCGAGGGAATCGCCGGAGCGGCAGCGGGGCCGGCTAGTCCAGTTGCTGTAGGACCCGGTTGTAGACGACCCGGGCCAGTTCTTCCACCGGCTGGAAGGGCTCGGTATCGCGGGGGTGCTCCACCACCACCAAAGCCAGAACAGGGCCTGTGGCGAAGAGGACAGAGTCCGACTGGACCCCTTCGCCTGTGGGCGGCGCCAGGCTCCGGCCCCGCAGGGATCCGGGGATGGGCACGTCGGTGGCCGCGAAGAAGAGTTCGGGGAGGGCGCCACCTAGCCGCTGCCGGGCCAGGCGCTCCAGCTCCGCCACCAGTGGCGCTACCGTCCCCAGGGTGCGGTCATCGTCGCCGGTCTGAAGCGTCAGCGGCTCATTGGGCCGGAAGACCACGTAGGTAGCCACCGTGGAGGAGTCTTCGGGGTCACGATAGGCGGAGAAGGCGCCGGCAACCGTCTCCTCCTCCAGCAGAAGACGGATGAGAGGGCTGTTGGTCATGTAAGGGTAGGCGGTGGCCTCCACCGGCACCCATCCTGAAGGCAGGTCGCCTTCGGCCAGCAGGGTCTCGCGGGCCACGAACTCGTCACCCCCGCCTCTCGCTCTTGCGAGGACCGTTGCTACCAGGCCCACCAGGAGGACCAGCTCTATGGCGAGGAGAGCCAGCAGCAGGCGCCGGCGTCCCCCCGGGAGTCCCGGCAGGCGGCGGAGCGGGCGCATCAGCTTTCGGGAGAGCACTGCAACCTTCCCCTCAACCATTAGAACGCGCCCCTTCCCAGGGCATTACGTCGATGGCATCACCTCATCGCCCAAGCGGGCTACGATTCGGGGAATAGGGGGCTGTTGAAAGTACTCCTTCCTGCCGATAATCACGCGCACCTTCGACAGGAGGAGTAGAGGGGTGCCTGGACGACCGCAAGGAGTGTGGCCCCGGACCGTGACCATCGCTGCAGCGCTGGCTCTTGTGGCGGCGCTGTTCTTGATTTCCCCTCGAGAGGCAGGCGCTCAACCCACCGACACGCCCACACCCACCGAGACGCCTACCAGCACGCCCAGCGCGACGCCCACCAGCACGCCTACTGAGACGGCTACCAGCACGCCCACCGATACACCCACCAACACGCCGACAGCGACAGCTACCAACACGGCCACGCCGACGTCTACTCACACGCCTACCCCTACGTCAACGTCCACCGTCACTCCCACGGCTACGGCCACCCCTACGTCCACGGCTGCGGCGGCCAATAGCCCGACGCCGTCAGGACAGGGCGCCTGGGGCACGCCCTCGGCTACTCCGGCCCTGGTCCGGGCCAGCACAACCGTTGAGTCATCGCCGCAGGGCAACCCGGGCGGAGCCGTCCAGGGTCAGTCGTCCGCCCAGGGCGGCGTAACCAGCCTGCCCTCGGCGGGCGATGGCGGTGCAGGGCCGCCCATACCATGGAGACCCGTGACGGCCACCGTGATCATCCTTTTGGTGGGCGCGGGTAGCTGGGTCCTCTACTACGGGCTGCGGGAGGCTACCGCCGAGGACTGAGGCGGCGAGGACGCCCCCGACCAGCTTGCTACTCTGATTCCCTGAAGGTTCTGTGGCGCCGCTGCGCTTACCGGGCGCCTGTCCGTCCGCGGGCGACAGCCTCTGCCCACGGCCGCTCCACGCGAGGGCCGGCGGCCTGCACCAACGGTGAGATGGCGTCGGGGTCGGTCATGATGTTCACGCAGGCTGGTCGGCCGCTGGCGAAGGCGCGCTCGATGGCCGGGATGACCTCAAAGGGGTCCTCTACAAACTCGCCGTAGACTCCGAATCCCTCGGCTGCCCTCTCGTAGCGAGTGGGGCCCAGCTCGGTGGCCACGACGCGGTCCTCGCCGTGCCGCACCACCTGCTCGTGCTTGCACATGCCCCACGCCTGGTCGTTGTTGATGACGACGACGATGGGCAGGTTGTGGCGCACCGCCGTATCGAACTCGCTGAAGTTGAGGCCAACCGACCCATCGCCGGTCAGGACCAGCACCCGCTCTTCGGGGAAGGCCAGCTTGGCCGCCAGGCCGAAGGGGATGCCCGTCCCCAGGCAGCCCAGGTAGCCGTGGCCGAGGTGGCGCCCCGGCCTTCGCGCCGAACGGGCCAGCTCCGCCCAGACAAACGTCTCCCCGCCGTCAACCGCCAGCACCCCGCTCTCGGCCATGAGAGCGCTGACGTCATGAGCCAGCCGGTAGGGGTGGATGGGGCGCCGATCCGGCTCCAGGGCGCCGGCGAACATGCCCTCTATGGCCGACCGAGCCTGGCGGAGCTTCTCCACCCACTCGTTGCGCGGGGGGAAGGTGTGGCCCCGGGCTGCACGGATGAGGGCGCGCAGAGTCTCCCGGCAGTCGGCCACGATCCCCACGTCAATGTCGCGGCCTCGGCCGATCTCTGCCCCTTCAATGTCCACCTGGATGAGCTTCGCCCCAGCGGGGATGGTAGCGCCCCGAGGGCCCGTGAACATCCCGAGCCTCGCGCCCAGAATCAGCACAACATCGGGTGGGCCAGCCAGGGCATGCCCGGCCCCCGTTATCTGAAAGCTTCCCAAGCCGAGCGGGCTGTCCTCTGGGATCGCGCCGCGCGTAATCCCATTCGCGCAGACCGGGATGCCGGTGAGCTCGGCGAACTCCCGCAGCTCGTCGGTCGCGCGGGCGGACCAGACGCCGCGGCCGGCCATGATGAGGGGCCGTTCGGCCGCCGATAGCATCGCCAGGGTCTTTTCAACGGCCTCCGGCGATGGGGCCGGCGCCACCTCCGGCCCGGGAATCTCCGGGAAGCGCACGCTCTCTTCCTCCACCTGGGCTCGCAGCACGTCGGCGGGAATCTCCAGGAAGACCGGCCCCGGCCGGCCGGTAGTGGCGTGCCGGAAGGCTGTGCTCACGTACTCCGGGATGCGCTGTGGGTCCCGGACCAGGCGCGACCACTTGGTGATGGACTGCATGAGGGGCACGCCGTGCAGCTCCTGGAGGGGCATCAGCTCCTCCTCGATGAGGCCGTGGCGTCCACCCAGCACCAGCATGGGCACAGCGTCCATGTAGGCGTTGGCCACTGCGGTGACGACGTCGGTGACGCCGGGGCCGGCCGTCACCACGGCTACGCCCGGCTGGCCGGTGAGCCGGGCCCAGGCGTCGGCCATGTGGCCCGCGGCCTGCTCGTGACGCGTGTCGATGATGCGGATGCCGTGGTCGTGGCAGGCCTGGAAGATGGGGTCGATGTGACCACCGTGGAGGGCGAAGATGTTCTGCACGTCATGCCGTTCCAGCATCCTGGCGAGCATCTCGCCGCCGTCGATCTTCATGTCGGCTCCTTTCCAGGGGTCACAGGGTAGTGGTGGCAGAGAGCCCTGTCAGCGGACATCTAACCCCGAATATGCCGAGATACGGCTGCAGGCCGGCCAGCCCAAGGCCGACCAGACCCGCGAAACGGGAGCGGCCGTCGTTGCGGCCTCCTGCGACAACTGCCGGATCCAGCTCGGCGACGTCAGCGAGCACTACCACCTGGGGACCCGCGTTGTTGGCCTGACGGAACTGGCGGTCCGGGCGCTGGTGCCGAAACGGAACCGCCGCCCGACTCCCGCACTCAGCAACGCCTGCTAGCACGCTTCCGCGGCGTTGCCAGCCCAATGCGCCTGAACGTCCGTTTCAGGCGCATTCCTTCGCGAAACGAATTCTGAGACTGCAGCTGCTTGGCCGGTGCGTCTCCTCCGCTTGTGTGCTTTCTGAACAAGACGTCAGCCTTGTTGCGGCGTGCCACCTACGAGGACGCCCTGTTGTAGATAACAGGCATTTGCCCGTTCCACGTGTTCCATGTGTCGTCGTCGGTAATCAGCTCTGCCATGAAGTGGGCCACATTGATCCTGCTGGTCCGGCCGGCATTGAAGACCGCACTTCGAACGGGCGAAGGGTAGACCTCGTACTCCGAAACCTCGCTCTCATCGATCAGGGTGTCCGGACGGACCACAGCCCATTCGATCGCCGCGTCCTTCTGGCCCACCTCGGTGCGCAGATAGTCCGCCGCCTTCTCATTGTCAACGTGCGGGGGAAGCAGCAGGCGGATGAGTCGGATGACGCACTTCTGGGCAAACGAAACCCGTTCCGGGATATCGCGGTTGCTGTTGCCCACGGTGTTCATGAGCACGAACCTGACCGGCCGCCCGGGCTTGTTCGCCTTGATGGCATCGCAGAGCCGGCGGGTCGCATCGGTCACCAGCCTGCGCGGCTGGCCGTAGATGCCCTTGAGGCTCAGGTTATGCCCCAGACACGAAGCCAGCGCGCCACACCCGCTGACATGCCGGGCCATCTCGCCGTCGCTGAGATCGAGAACGCTTGCGTGGATCACGGATAAGCCACGGTGGCTCCTGACGTCGTCGGGCAACCTGTCAGGCGATCGCACGATCGCCTTCACGTTCAGGCCGCGATCCAGCAGCTGCCTGACGAGCAGCCGGCCGGTGGCGCCGCTCGCTCCAACAACGAGGACCGTCATCGTTCTTCCTCCGCGTATGTTAGCTAACATATGTTACTGGTGCGTCGTTGATTGGCTAGGTCCGGGCACGACCCCAGTGTTCACGCCGGGGCATCAAGACCAATCTATGCCCCAGCCTTCAGGCCGGGGTGCTGTCCTGACCAACTGACGCGGAACGGATTGACGGATAGCCACCCATCCGTTAATCCGTTCTCTCCATCCGTTGTCCGATCCCTCCACCGCCCAGCCGCCACATCCGCCTACTTCCCCTTACCCCCCGAACTTGTCCTTCACCACCTTGAAGGCGCCCTCCGTGGCCACCAGCGCCTCGTCGATGTCGGCCTCGCCGTGGGCGGCGCAGAGGAACCAGTTGTGGAATGGGGCGAGGAAGACGCCCCGGCGGGCGCACTCGCCGGCCCACAGGCGGCTGCGCTCGAAGGCCTGGTCGTTGTCGAAGGTCAGGAAGGGGATGGCTGGCGGCCCCGATTGGGTGATGCGCAGCCCCAGCGACCGCGCCTGCTGGTCGAGGCCCTCCCGGAAGCGGGTCCCTGCCACTTCCATCTTCTTGATGCCGTCCTCATCGCGCAGGGCATTGATGGTAGCGATGGCGGCGGCCATGGAGGCGGCGGCGGTGAAGAAGGACCCGGTAAAGTAGACCTGCTGGGCCGTCTCGCGCAGCTCCTCGCGGCCGAGCACGGTGGAGATTGCATAGCCGTTGCCCACGGCCTTGGAGTAGCAGGTCAGGTCCGGCTGGAGGCCCAGGACCTCGCCGGAGCCGCCCATGTGGAGGCGGAAACCAGCCCTGACATCGTCCAGGATGAGCACGATGCCCTCCCGGTCGCAGAGGGAACGCACCCCGTCGTGGAAGCCCGGCGCCGGCATCTCCTGATTGTGGAAGACGTCGTGCCGGAAGGGGCAGAGGATGATGGCGGCGACCTGCCCCCGGTGCTCGTTCGCTACCCGCCGCAGGTCCTCAGAGTTGTTGTACTCGAAGGTCACCACGTCCATGCGCTCACCCTCGGTGGTGCCGGTGGGGTTGGGCGTGCACCAGGGGTGGCTGCCGTGATAGGCGCCCTCGGCCATGATCACCTTGTTGCGGCCGGTGCGGGCGCGGGCGACGGCGACAGACCAACTGGTGGCGTCAGAGCCGTTCTTGCCGAAGACGGCCCAGCTAGCCCAGGGCGTGATGGAGACCAAGAGCTCGGCCAGATCCACCCAGCGCTCGCTGGGCATGTTCGGACAGTCAAGCTGTTCAAGCTGGGCGCGCGCCGCCTTCTCCACCTTCGGGTGTCGATGCCCAAGCACGATGGGTCCGTAGGAGCACATGAAGTCGATGTACTCGTTGCCATCGACGTCCCAGATGCGGCAGCCCTCGCCTCTGGCGAAGAAGTTGGGGTAGGACCCGGGGCTGAGCAACTGGGGGCTCTGGTGGCCGTAGATGCCGCCGGGGACGACGTGGCGGGCGCGTTCCAGGAGCGCTTCGCTGCGGTCGAACGTGTAAAGCTTCTCAACTGGCATGGAACACCTCCCTCAATGGATGCACGGCGGGTATTCTTTCCCCGTCCCAGCCGCATACTGCTGTTCGGCCGGGGCGAATCGACCATCCGGGGGCGGGCGTAGTATCCCAGTGGTGCTGGGCGGGGCTGCCCCGCGACCCTCTCTCCCTGGGGCCGCGCCTTGCCACCAAGGCCGGCTCATCCCAGGATGTCCCTCCGTCTGGCCTAGCTAGGACGGCCGAAGACGGCCACCGAAGCTGTGAAGGAGCCTGGGCGGCCGCCCAGGTTATGCGTGATGCCGATGTCCGCCTTCTTGAGCTGTCGCGGCCCTGCCCGGCCCAGGAGCTGGTTGTAGACCTCGTAGATCATGCGCAGGCCGCTGGCCCCGATGGGATGGCCGAAGCACTTGAGGCCGCCGTCGGGGTTCACCGGCAGGTCGCCCTCGCCTACGGTAAAGGACCCGGCCTCCACGTCCTCCCTTGCCTTGCCGCGGGGGCTGAAGCCCAAGTCCTCATAGATAATAAGCTCCGTGATGGTGAAGCAGTCGTGCACCTCGGCCAGGTCTATCTCCTGCCGGGGGTTGCGGATGCCGGACTCCTCATAGGCGCGCTGGGCGGCGGCCAGGTTCTCCGGGAAGTGGACGAAGTCGTAGTCGTCCAGCAGCAGGCCCTGCATTCCGCCCACGGCGACGCCCAGGCCTTTGACAAGAATGTGGTCCCGCCCCATGCTGCGGGCGATGTCCGGCCGGGTGATGATGGCAGCGGCGGCGCCGTCGCTGACTCCGCAGCAGTCGAAAAGGCCCAGGGGCCAGGCGATCATGGGAGCCTTGAGGGCCTGCTCCACCGTGATCTCCCGGCGCAGGTGGGCCTTGGGGTGGAGGGCACCGTTGTGGTGGTTCTTGACAGCGATCTGGGCCAGGATCCGCTTCCCCTCCTCGTAGGGGATGCCGTAGTGGTGGAAGTAGCGTGTGGCGGCGAAGGCGAACTGGGCCGGCGGCGGTACCGCCGGTTCCACCTCCGTTGAAGGCGGCCGAGCGAGGGCCAGGCCTGTGAAGCCGGAGTCCTTGAGCTTCTCCACACCGGCGGCCAGCGCTATATCGTAGATGCCGGCGGCCACCGCGTAGCAGGCGTTGCGGAAGGCATCGGTGGCGGTGGCGCAGGCGTTCTCGACTCGGGTGATGGGTATGTAGTTGAGCTTGAGGGCCTGCGCCAGGGGCTGGCCGGTGCTGAAGCTACCGACGGTGCCCAGCCAGGCAGCTTGGATGTCGTTGGGCCCGATGCCGGCGTCCTCGTAGGCCTCGTAGCAGGCCTCCACCAGGAGGTCCAGGCCGTCCACGTCCCAGCGCTCACCGAACTTGGTGCACCCCATGCCGATGATAGCGACTCTGTCCTTAATCCCCTCCATGACCTCGCACCTTCCCTCTAGGCCCTCACTGGCATGGACTTCCAGTAGTAGTTGTGGATGCCTCCCACCGTGTGCAGCTTGCGGAAGGTCATCTCCACGGGCATTCCGATCTTGATGTCGTCGATCTCGCGGTCCGTCATCATGCACATCATGCGCCCGCCGCCGTTGAAATTGATGATCGTGATGGCGAGGGGCACGTCCACGGTGCCGGCCACGTAGTCCAGGGAGTAGGTGAAGACCTCTGCCCCCCGGTCCGAGAGCCGCACGGCCTCGAAGGAGTCCTTGCTCTGGCAGCGGACGCAGACGCGCTGCGGCGGGTACTGGGTGTAGCCGCAGCTCAGGCAGCGGGCGCCGTGGAGCCGCAGGTTCGTGTCCGCCTCCCGCCAGAGCGCGGTGACGGAGGGGACGGCGGGTGGGGGCCGGCGGGCGGCCGCGGTGGGCGTCAGCGATCGCCAGCGGCTGTACTCATCGTAGCTCTTGAGGAGAATTTTGGACTCCAGATGGCCGCGGACGCCCCGGCGCTTCTCTCGCGCGGCGTCGACGCCGTTGGAAGTGCGAATCGAGAGGACGTCGGAGCCGTCGCCGTAGCTGGCCACCAGGATGCGCTCTCCGGGGCTGGCTTCCTCCAGCGCCGACGCCAGCAGCAGAAGCGGGAAGGCGGCGCCGACATTGCCGACCCGCCCGTACAAGGGGTCCTGCACCTGCCCTTCCTGGAACCCCATCTGGGCGCCGAGCTGGGCGTGGCGACGGGCGTCGGTCGAATGATAGACGGCCTTGTTGATGTCCTGGGGCGTCAGCTTTCGCTGCGCCAGGAAGGTGCTCACAGCCTCGGGAATGACCCGTTGATAACCCTCCTCGATGACGAAGCGCTCCTCCCAGGAACGCACGAACTGGTCGTCCTGGGAGCGCCACACGTCGAGCATGCTGTCGGTAAGGGAGTAGCTGCCCTCGATCTCGGCGATCACTCCGTCGGCCGACAAGAGGAGGGCAGCGGCGCCATCACCCAACGAGGGCTCCAGCGGGTCCCCGGGGGCCGCCATCCGGCAGTCGGCCGCCGCCACCAGCACCTGCCGGGCTCTGCCCGCCGCGATGGCATCGACGGCCATGCGGACGGCGGTGGTGCCGGCGCGCAGGACGCCGGTGATGTCGGCGCTGTAGATGTCGCGGCGCAGGTCGAGGGCGGCGGCGATCGTGGCTGCGCCCTGCTTCTCCTGGTAGGGCGGCGTGGTGGTGGCGAAGAGAATTCCGTCCACCTGGGAGCGGTCGTGGCCGCGCAGGCAGTCGGCGCCGGCCGCCACGGCCATGGTGATGCTGTCCTCGTCGAAGTTGGCCACCGCCTTCTCGACGGGGTAGTTCCAGCCGGCGGTCCCCTTGCCCAGGCGGAACTTGGGGATGTATGCGCCAAAGGAACGGGTGCCGACCATGGTTCTTCTACCTCTGAGTCCGCCGCTGGCCCGGTACAACCCTATTCTGGGCCTGGCCTTCTGTCAATGGGCTGGCCTCCGGAGGAGGTTGTCTCCCAGAAGGCCAGGCTTCAGCCTGGCACGGCCGGAGTGAAGGGAGCCAGCCTGAAGGCTGGCCTTCGGAGGAGGTGTGATGCCGAATCCATCAAGCTGCCGGTCTCAAGCCGCAGGGTCCTGTCCTGCTGGACGCGAAGTTGCCATCGATCTAGCATGCGGGCTGAGGAGGAACACGATGCGCGAGAACACCGTCAAACGGCTCTGGTCTCAGGGCAAGCCCACGGTGGGCGCCTGGTTGAGCATACCGGACAGCTTCTCGGCCGAGGTGATGGCCCACGTCGGCTTCGACTGGCTCTGCATCGACATGCAGCACGGCGTCATCGACTACAGCCAGGCCGTCCCTATGCTCCAGGCCATCTCTACCACGGACGTTATCCCTCTGGCGCGGGTGCCCTGGAACGAACCCTCGATCATCATGAAGATGCTGGACGCCGGGGCCTGGGGGGTGGTGGTGCCCCTCATCAACACGCGCGCCGATGCCGAGGCTGCCGTCGCCGCCTGCCGCTATCCGCCTCTGGGCATTCGCAGCTATGGGCCTACCCGCGCCAGCGTATATGCCGGAGCAGACTACGCTAGCCGGGCCAATGACCAGGTGCTCTGCATCGTCATGATCGAGACCAAGAAGGCGCTGGAGAACCTGGACGGCATCATGAGCGTGCCCGGCGTCGATGCCTGCTACATCGGCCCCGCTGACCTCAGCTACGCCCTGGGCCTCCCGCCCCGGACCGACAGCGATGAGCCAGCCCACGTGGCAGCCGTGGCTCGCATCCTCGATTCGGCTCGGCGCCACGGGGTGGCGCCCGGCATCCACACGGGGAGCCCCGCCTTCGCCGCCCACTGCATAGAGCAGGGCTTCCAGATGGTGACGCTGACCTCGGATGCGACCTGTATGGGCAGGGGTGCCTGGCAGGAGCTGCGGGAGCTGCGCGAGCTGACGAAGACGGAAGCAGCCGCCCCGCCTACCCCCAGCGAAGCTTAAGCCGGGGTGGGGCAGAGGTCCCTCCAGGGCCCGATCAAGGGCATCTTTCGCGGTCGCTGATGAGGGGACGTTGCTGCTCTGCCTGGCCCTGGCCGTGTGCCTGACCGTTGGCGACAGCCCGGCTTAGGATCGCCAGCGCCGCCAGCCCCAGTGTGAAGCCGAAGCCTAGGATCACAGCCCGGACCAGGAGCGCGGAAGCGACGGCCAGGCTTCGCGGCGCGTCGAGGATCGCCTGGGTCATGGCCGTGATGCTGCCCTCTGTCACCCCCAGTCCCCCTGGCAACAGGGAGAGGCTCCCGGCAAGCGACGCAACCGGGAAGATGAAGCCGGCCTGAATGAGCAGCTCCCAGGTCATGGGCCTGCCGAGGCCCACGAGCACCAGGAAGAACGTCAGACACTCCAGCGACCAGGCCACCAGCCCCAGACCGAAAGCCCAGGATAGCCCCGGCAGCGAGAGGAGAAGGCGCGAGCTATCGTGAAAGTCCTCCATGGGGGGTAAGAGACGGCGGGTGGGAGGGAAGCGCGCCGCGCCCCGGAAGAGCAGTGACGCCAGGCCCCGGTGTCGAAGTGCCATGATGGCTATCACCCCCATGACGCCGACAGCTACGAAAACAGTCCTATCCCAGTCGAACAGGACAAGGCCGGTGGCGGCCAGCAGAAGCATGACCAGGATATCGATGATCCGCTCTACCACAAGTATGGGGGCCGTGCGCGCCACCGGGGCGCCGTATAGCTGACGGGCATAGTAGCTCTTGACCCATTCGCCCAGCCGCGCCGGCGTCAGGATCATGGCCGTGCCCCCGAAGAAGACCAGCAGGTCCTGCCACAGGCCCGGGGTCTGACCGCTGGCGATCTGCACCAGCTTCCGCCAGCGCAGGTAGCGCACCAGGTAGTTGAGCACCGTCAGGCCAAGGAGCGCCGGCATCAGGTTCCACTGGAAGCCGGCCAGGGTCGTGGAGACGTCTCCGAAATCGGCATAAAGGCCGAGGCCCGCCGGCACGGCGCAGGCGACCAGCAGGGAAACGAGGAGCCCCCGGCCCCAAGCCACTTTGGGTCCTGCGCTGGCGGACGGCCCACGAGGCGTAAGCCCAGCCTGGACCGGCTCGCTCGGCAGGGTCGTCACGTCAACCTGAAGGGCGGCTGCACCGCGCGGGGAGAGGGTCATGGCTTCGCTCGTGCCTCCTCCTGGGGATGGCGGAGGATGGCGAACTCCTCGTTCTCCAGGGACAGGTAGAACGTGCTCTTGGACAGCAGGGGCTTGAACCTGCCGCCGGTCCGTTTGTCGAGGAAGATGTACTCAATCCCTGTCTGCTGGAGGATGGCTTCTACCTCGGAGGGCGGCGTCTCTTTGTCCAGCAGTCGACTGGCCAGGGTCGATTGGGCCTTCTCCTCGGCGAAGGAGAGGTAGTCGGGCTCAATGAGGCTGTAGGTGGGGCGCTCGGCGTAGCCCTCTACCCACCAGGCGTAGGACACCCTGCCGGTTGAATCGTTGGCGACGACGCGGGCGCCGGGCGGAGTCTGCTCATGCAGCCAGTTCAGTGCCTCCAGGGCCGGACCGTCCACCATCTGGTAGCGGTCTCTGGCATCGATGAAGCGCTGGTGCCCGGAACTGGCTATGACGGTGAGGATGGCAGCCACCGCCAGTCCCAGGGAGAGGCGCTCCACCTGCTGGACGGTCACTCTCACCCTGGTCAGACTGAGGTGCTGCTCGACGGCGGCCAGCGGCAGGGCCAGCGATAGCACGATGCCGGCTTCGCTGAGCTGGAAGGTGCGCACCTCGTTGGTGAGGGCGAAGCCGAGGACAGGGCCGGCCAGGAGGGCGACTGCCGCTGGCCTGATCCTGGCGGCCCTCTCACCGAGGAAGGGCATCAGGGGCAGGGCGGCGGCTACGATGAGAAGGACCACCCAGAAGCCGCGGTTCTCCTGGAAGACGTAGGACGTAACGCCACCCACGTCGAGCACGCTGAAGCCGGTCGCGTTGGCCGGATTGCCTTCCATGAGGGACAGGAAATCGATGTACCAGGGCAGGAAGGGAAGGGTGAAGACGGCAGCGGCCAGCGCCCAGACCCCGGCGTTGCGCAGGAACGCTCGTGTGGGCGGGCGCTCCTGGATGAACAGCGCTACCCCCAGGACCAACAGCGTCGGCGCCATGAGCAGCAGCGTGAAGTGGTGAGTGCCGGCCACCAGGGCGGTGCTGGCTGCGGCCAGAAAGAGCGGCCGCTGCCCGCCGGAGATGAGGCCGTCCATCAGACAGTACACCGTCAGGAGCAGGAAGGTCGTGGCCAGTAGCTGAGGATAGCCACCGAAGGACAGCGTCTCCTCCTCGTAGCCTGCCAGGAGGAAGGCCAGCGTGAGGCCGGCGGAGAAGAGGGGTGAGCAGCCCCGGCGCAGGATGAGGTAGAACGGTACCCCCATGACGACGGATACCCCGACGCCCAGGACCTTGGTCGCCATGAGCGCCGGCAGGAAGGCGAGCAGGGCCTTCAAGACGATCGGTAGCACGGGGAAGTAGACGGACTCGGCCGCCTTAACGGAGGTGCCGAAGAGCTCGTGGGTGAAGGCCAGCCAGTTGCCCGGATCGGCGCCGGGCGGCGCTGGCTCGTCGGCGAGCACGATGAAGCGGTAGGCAGCGACTCCCACCAGCACGGCGAGCAGCCAGTAACGGGTTGGGCTCAGGTACGCCGCCCACCGCCGTGGCTGCGGCTCTGGCGGCGGGCGGTGCCCGTTGGGAATGGCGGCCCGCCTCTTCCTCCTTGATTTGCGGCTCATATTCTGCTGACTACCTTCAAGCTGACCCCTCGTCCATCATCAGGAGCCGCCGTCTGTCCGTCCGACAGGCTGGCCCGCTCCAGGATCGATTGCATGGTCTGCACCACGGCCAGGCCCTCCTCCGGCGGCACGGGGAGAGGGCTGCCGTCGATGATGCTGTCGACGAAGCGGCGTACCAGCGTCTCGTGGCCGTAGAACAGCCGCCCCGCCGAAAAGAGAGCGCCGGAGGTCACGAAGCCCGCCAGGCCCTGCCAGAAGGTCCGGAGGGAGCTCCTCAGCACGTCGCCGGTGCCATGGGCGCCGTCGGGGCTCTGGACCAGTAGGATGTCGCGGAAGATGTCCAGCACCAGGACCCGCCGCGTACCGACCACTGCCAGAAGCCACTCGGAGACGGGGGAGCGGAAGGACATGCTGAGGGCGGCGCTGCCCCCGGGTCCCTGGAGCCGGGCCTCCACCCGGTCCAGCCTCTGGGCGAAGTCCGGCGGAGCTGTCTGGGCCCAGGCCTGCTGCACGGACAGGTCGCCCAGGAAGCGGCGCAGCAGGTAGATCATGTGCGGCGACTCGTCAAAGAAGAGGCCGCCGGGCAGGTCCGGGTACCAGCTTGGCAGCCGCCTCTGCGGGCTGCTGAGCTGGAGGGCGATGGCGTGTTGAACCTCTCCCACCTCGCCGCGCTCCAGGAGGAGCAGGGCTTTGCGCATGGAGCGCGAGAAGAGGAAGTTGTGGGCGATGCAGAGGCTGACGCCGGCCTCTCTCGCCGCCTCCACCATCTGCGAGGCCTCCTCGACGGACATGGCCATGGGCTTCTCTACCAGGACGTGGCAGCCGCGGCGCAGCGCCTCGATGGCCAGATGGGCGTGCGTCCAGGGTGGTGTGCAGATCGCCACCACGTCGAGGCCGTGGGCCAGGAAGTCCGATAGCTGGCCGTACGTGTGAGGTATGTGGTGCCGGCGGGCGACGTCGCGAGCCCTCTCGGGAGCTGGGTCTAGCAAGGCCTCCACGCGGACGCGGCCGTCGCGCCGAAACGATGGGATGTGGCGGGCGGTTGCCACCCAGCCCGCTCCAATGACGCCGAGGGTAAGGGGTTTCCTTGGCTGAGTCATGCTGTGTTTCTCCTAGGCTGCTCTGGACAGCAGTTCCGCTTCTGCTGGCTTTTCCGTCGCTGGCGGCAGAAGCTCCCTGTACACGGCCAGAGTCTTCGCGGCCACGGCGTCCCAACCGTAGCCGCCTTCCACCAGGCGGCGCGCCTCCCTGCCCTGTGCCTCCCGCAGAGGTTCGTCCTCCATCAAGCGGAGGATCGCTCGCGCCAGCGAGGCCGGGTCGGCCGGCCGGACGAGAAGGCCGTTCTCGCCGTGGCGCACCAGCTCCGCTGTGCCGGAAACCGGCGTGGCCACCACCGGCAGTCCGCAGGCCATGGCCTCCAGGACCGTCAGGGGCATCCCTTCCAGCAGGGAGGGACGCACGAGCATGTCGCAGGTTTGCAGGATGGCGGGCACATCGGGCCGCGTCCCCAGGAACATCACTCGGTGGCCGATCCCGAGCTGCCGCGCCCGCTCTTCTAGATGAGGGCGCAGGGGTCCGTCGCCGACGAAGACGAACTCCGCCTCTGGGTGGGCCCGCAGGACTTCGGGCGCGGCCTCCACCAGGTATTGGGGGCCCTTGTTGAAGATGAGGCGGCCGACGCAGGCGACCCTGAAGGTGCCGCTCTCCCGTCCCGCGCCGGGGCGGAACCGCTGCACGTCAACGCCGTTGGCGATGACCCGCACGGCCTCCGGTCGGGCGCCTAGTTGAACGGCGTGCCCGGCGACGGCCTTGCTCACGGCGATGAGGCGGTCGCTGCTGCGGACGATGGCCCGTCCCAGGGTTCGTTCATAGGACGAGGCCAGGAGCAGCGAAGGCCCACCGAGCTGTCGCAGGGAGCCGAGGTGCAGGGTGGTGACCAGGGGCTTTTTCAGGAGATATCGAAGGAGGACGGCGGTCGCGGTGGAAGTGAAGAACAAGTTGTGAGCATGGAGGATGTCGGGCGGATGGGAGCGCGCCAGCCGCCAGGCCAGGGGCAAGAGCCCGGGCGAGAGCGAGGCCTGCATGCGGGTGAAACGGGTCAGTTGAATGGCAGGGGCGCGGTAGATGTGAACGCCGTCCACCACTTCGTAGGCGGGCGCCCGGTCGGTGTTGAAGGTGAACACCCGCGGGGTGTGCCCCTGGCGGGCCAGGCGTCGGCAGACCTCATCGACGACCCGCTCTACGCCGCCGCCAAGGTGGGGCGGGAAGTAGTCGGTGAACACGTCGATCTTCAGGGGCTTCGGTGTCGTGGCGTCCATGCCCTCCGGTGGGTCCTTCCGCTCCATCAAGCCCGCCTTGGCGGACGGTGCCTACTTCGAGCCGTTCAGCAGGCTGGCCAGAAAGCCGGCCAGCCCGAAGTTGCCTGCGCTCAGGATGACGGCCTGGGCGACGGCGGCGAGCCCCAGTCTGTTGGGGACGGCGGCGCTGGACACGTCCTCCGCCAGCAGGAAGATGTCAAGGCCGACGCCGATAGCGATGAGAGCGGCTGCGCCAGCCATGACCACCTCGAAGCGCAGCGCACGGCTGGCCAGCGCGTAGACCAGGTCGGGCTGGGTGACACCGATCGAAGTGGTATAGAGGTGGGCCACGCCGCTGAACAAGAGGGCGTTGATCCCCAGGACCAGCAGGATGGAGCCCGCAAACACCGGCTGCCACTCGACAGTACCGATGACAATGCCCCGCGAGGAGGCCAGGCTTAGGGCCAGGATGAGCACCCCCGCGAGCGTGAGCAGGACGCCGGGAACTGTGTACAGGAAGTTGGGGGTGGTCAGCAGCAGGAAGCGCAGGTGGCGCCAGCCGTCCCGAAACGTCCTCAGCTTCGCCTCGCCGACGCGCGGATAGTACGGTATGGGGACTTCCACCAGGCGCAGGCCCTTTCGGGCCGCCTTAAGGATCATCTCAGAGGCAAACTCCATGCCAGGCGCACGCACCTCCAGCCGCTCGAAGGCGACCCGCGTGAAGGCCCGGAGGCCGCACTGGCTGTCGCCGAGCCGGGCGCCGCTGCACAGGCGGAGCAGTGTGGTGATGATGGGCGTGCCTATGTAGCGGTGGCTCCAGGTCATGGCGCCACGGACGATGCCCCCCTTGTACCGGTTGCCGACCACGATATCGGCGCCGTTGTCGAGGGCGGCTATGAAGGGGTCCAGGTTCGAGTAGTCGTAGGTGTCATCGCCGTCGCCTATGACGACGTAGCGGCTGCGCGACTCGGCGATGCCGCGCAGCAGCGCGCTGCCGTAGCCGCGGCGGGCCTCGTGAATCACTCTCGCTCCCGCTCGGGCGGCGTGGCGCACCGAGCCGTCCTGGGAGCCGTTATCGACGACGATGACCTCCCCGCTGAGCCCGGAGCGCTGGAGCCAGCCACGGGCCTTGCTCACGCAGACGCCTATTGAATTCTCTTCGTCGAGGCAGGGTATTACGACGGAAACATCAAAGAGGCCCGCATCGCGCTTGCTCTCCTGAGAAGTGGGCGATTCGGGCCCCGCGGCGGGGAGCCTGGCGACAGCTTCCGTTGCTTTCGCCATACGTCCTCCTGGTCAGGTAGATGTTCGGTGGGGGTAGGCCGCACGACATAGGTGTTTCCCCCTATCTGAGGGCGCGAGACCCTGTACGGAGCGCGGCGAGGAGGGCGCACGATCTGTTGGCCTGCCTCTCACCGCAAGAGGCGGCCAGGCTGGGTGCCGGGTGACTTCCTTGCTTAGGTGATGGCCCTGGAGGTTAACCGATCGAGCAGAGGAGACAGCGTTCTACTGAGGGAGGAAGGCGTGGACGGGTGGTCTCAGCCTAGCCAAAGGACCTTTCATCCAGAACTAAGGGGGTCAGGCGCGCCGGCGGCCGGGGGTGCGCATACTGGGAGAGATATGACACGGGGCCGGGACAGCCGCTACTAGGCCTTCTCGGTGACCTTGTACTCCAGCCGCTTTCCCAGGGCGAGGCGGATCTGCGCGTCCAGGGCCGGCAGAGCCCCGAATAGGAACGTGATGGCGGCCATGAAGAACCACTGGGCGTACTGGACCGGGAACAGCCACACTGAAAAGGTGGCCGGACGGCGGGGCCTCATGATGAGGCCATCCATGACTACCATCGCGGCCAGGGGCACGGAGCAGGTCAGGAGGATCTTGGCGGAGGCGAGCTCAAACCAGGCCGGCATGGAGTTGACCCCGAAAATGTAGAGGGCTACCGCCGGCGCTATTCGCCCGACGGTGATCAGCCACCACTGGCTGGACCAGAGGACGTGGTTCTCAAAGAGGCTCCAAGTGCGGCGCAGACGGCGCAGGAGCGGGATCTCGGGGTGGGCGAAGAAGTGCCGTATCGCGTACGGGATGTCCGAGGCTCCCCAGGCGTGGCGGCGGGCCTGCTGGTAGTGAGCGAAGAAGGTCTTCAGGTAGCTTTCGCTGCGCACGCCGTCGTTGCCCACCGGCAGGAAGATGGGCTCTACGTCCACCT
>Ga0315277_10001047_pt1 | contig 41324 bp, 42 predicted proteins | sample YL17G05_15_MG_FD_203695 | JGI IMG/M metagenome (GOLD analysis project Ga0315277, IMG submission 203695) | Sediment microbial communities from Yellowstone Lake, YNP, Wyoming, USA - YL17G05_15 | ecosystem: Environmental > Aquatic > Freshwater > Lake > Sediment | place: USA: Wyoming | collected... | reverse complement strand
CCGCCAATCCGACGGAAGTGAAGTCCTGTCAGGCCCTTTGAACTCAACCGTTGAACTCTACCCGAGCGGCTACATCCACAGGATGCGGATCGCCTTCCAGGACAGCTTCGCGCCGGGCGAGAGGAAGGGCTATATCATCAATGCGGGCGAGAAGACCGCCCTCAGGGGGGACATGGCCTGCAGCATCGGGTTCACGGCTGTGACCGTCACCGATGGAAACGTGACGGACAGAAGGACGTACATGCTGACCACGGACAACTCCATCAACTACTACACCACGGGCATCAGGGTGTACTACGATCACACCACGTATCCATTCGAAGCGCAGAGCGGGATACTCATACGGGTCGGAGGAGACCAGCTCTCGCTGGACCAGACGAACTTCCAGATGGGTTGGGGTACGCCGGACTCCCTCGTGGCGGATGTGAACAGCGTCATGGTCTCGGTCCATCTCTCCTACCACAGCCCGTATTCAGCTCAATGGGGCTACGGTGCGACATCGGCCTGGTTGAAGGACACCGACGTGATCTGGGCGGACCTCACCGTCAACTTCTACAACAACAACTCGATGATCGACGCATATGTCTCGAAGAAGGTCAACGAGAAGTTCTACAACCACAACGGCTTCCTCATGGAGACCTCGCTCCTTCTTGCCGGGGACGGCAATTACGAATACATCTTCGGGACACCAGACCACACGAGGCAATGGGCGAACACCAGAGCCTTGAATTGGACGCTCGAATGGCGCGAGTTCAAGGGGATAGCGGTTGGGAACAGGAGCGCTCCCTCCTTGGGAGACCTTGACAACGACAGCGACCTCGACCTCATAGTTGGCTCCGCGGACGGGAACCTGACGGGGTTCAACAACACGGGCGGCCCGGTCAGCCCGGCATTCACCCGAGATCTGAACTTTACTCCGCTTGGAGGACCTTGGGATTCGAATACGAAGCCGACCATGGGAGACCTCGATGGGGATAGAGATTTGGACCTCGTCGTGGGTCTTCGTAACGGCACCCTGATCGCATTCAGGAATGTCGGAAATGCGTCCATGCCTGCATGGAGCCGGGACGATGCTCTCCTGGCCGGCGTGCTTCTTGAAGCCAATGCCCAAGACGCGGCACCAGAGCTCGCGGACCTCAACGCGGACGGCACTCTCGACCTCCTCATAGGGGTCGCAAGCGGCAACTTCCGTTACTACGAGAACATCGGCACGGCGCTGGTTCCACAGTTCTCACTGGATGACGTCACGTTCAGCTACCTGAATGAGGGGGATACACTGAAACCCGGCTACTACTGCACGCCTGCAATTGCCGACGTGAACCGCGACGGGAACGTCGACATCGTCTCAGGCACGAATTATACGACGTTCGGCACACTCGTCTACTTCGAGAATGAGGGGAACAACTCCGCCCCGCGCTTCACCAAACTCTACCCCGCCATGTTCAGCAACGTCCGTGGTCCGGGATATTTCAGTGCAGACTACAGTGCGCCGGAGTTCGGTGACCTCAACGGCGACGGGCTCTATGACATTGCCATCGGCATCAACAACGGGACGCTGGAGTTCTATGACGGATCGCGGGAGCATCCTGGCAAGCCGGGATTCCTGTGGTGGGAACGTCACGCGAACACGATGCAACCTCTTCAGAACGGCTCATATAGGTTCTACTATGACCAGGACGGCAACGACGGGCAGTATGTAATCCGGAACTATTCAGACGACTTCTATGGCTGGTACGTCGTCTCCAACCCTACCGCCAACGCCTCGATATTCCGCTACGTGCCGGACTTCGCGAGGTACGCCTACAGGGACGAGTACTCCGGCGAGATGTACCCATGGGCGGGCGGGAACACGAGCTACTACCCGTTCATTCCAAGTGAGGACGGTAGAATTGGGCGGGGGATGCTGGTCACCAGAGTCGCCAGAGATGTCAATGCAGGTGCTTACGGATACGGCGGCACATACCTCTCTCAGACGGGGACGGCAGGCGGCTTCTTGCAGGTGCCGATGACCCCTATGGACATCAAGAGCAGGGAAACCTTGGTGATGGAGCTCCCATACGACCATTCTGCTGTACTCTACGATTCGATTGCCGCGAAGATGATGAACCCGCTGAGAATCGAGACCGACGCCGACCTGACGCTTCGCTCAATCGACATCACGACCAATCCAGCTGACCCAGGGCAGGGCCAGGACGTGACGATTGCCGCCGAGATTTGGAATGTCGGGTTCAGCCCCACGAGCAGCGTCAACGTGGAGTTCTTCGATGGCGATCCATCGGCTGGCGGAACGAAGATCGGGATGACTCAGGTCATTGCTTCGATTCCCGCTGGCGGCGTCCGCACTGCGAGCGTTGTATGGAACACGGCGGGAAAAGTCGGATCAAGAGCCATCTTCGTGGCGATTGATCGGAGTGACACCATCAAGGAGATGGATGAGGACAATAACATCGCGAGCAGGACTTTTGACATCACCGCCACACGGAGGACCTGGAGCGGGGAGGTGATGATATCGGATTCCACCTACAACGACATGGATCCCGACCTCGTCACGGATGCCAACGGGGACATCTGGGTGGCGTGGCACACGTTCGTCACCAAGGACGATTTCGACATGTTTGCCAAGACCTTCGACGGGACGGGCTGGACAGCCGTCCAACACCTAGCATCAGGGATGAAGAGGACGAGCGGGCCCGCATTGGCAGCAACTCCCAACGGTGACGTCTGGCTGATCTTCTCAAGCAACATCGTCGAGTACGACAAGTTCATCACCACGAAGAATGGCATCTACTACTGGAGTCAAAAGTTCGACCTGTGGGCCATGAACTACTCGCTGGGCGGCTGGCAGGCGCCGCAGCGGATCTCGCAGGCCGTCGAGAAGGACAACGCCGACCAGGCCCCGCGCGTGGCGGTCACCCCTGACGGCACTCTTTGGACGGCGTTCAGGCATACGCACTTCGACCTCTATTCTCACGGTCAGCAGATGTGGAACATCCCCTATCAGGACATGAACATCTCCGCCAGATCGTTCAACGGGACCGCCTGGAGCGGCGAGCAGATAGTCGATAACAGGGCGGGGAATCAAGGTTGGTGGGGTGGTGCGTCGCTGGCGGTTTCGCCGAGCGGCACGCTCTGGGCGTTCTACGAAGCCGAGCTGAGCCAGACGCAGTTTGAGATCTACTATAGCACGAACAACGGGTCGGGCTGGACGACGCCGACGAGACTGACCAACAGTCCGGGGCAGGACGTCAGGCCGGTCGCGACCTTCGACTCACGCGGCAGCCTCGTCGTCGTCTGGGAGGGCGACAGGGACGGCGGGAAGGACCTGTACGTGAAGTACCGTAACGGGACGTCGTGGTCGAGCGACCTCAGGCTCACGAGCGATCCCGGCGAGGACATGAAGCCCGCCATCACCACCGATGGCACAGGGAGCGTCCTCGTGGCCTGGGAGAGCGACAGGGCGGGGAACAAGGACATCTTCATGAAGGCGTTCGACGGGGCATCGTGGACGCCGGACCTGCAGGTCACGACAGACGCGCATTCCGACGCACAGGTCAGGATCGCGGGCAGCCTCAACGGCGGCGCGATGCTCGTCTGGGAGACGGACAGGAACGGCTACGGGGACTTGGACATCTACGGCAAGATCCTCCAGATGCCGCCACCGCAGCTCAGCTCCCGGCTTGAGGGAGTCGGCTACAAGGATGTCAGGTTCACATGGAGCTTCACCGTGGACGACTGGTTGAGCAGGGTCGTCACAGGCTACACGGTGATGTGCGGGGACGTCTATGACAGATACGGCGTCGGCTACGTTAGGGTCGCGGACACGCCCGCCACCGTGACCTCCTTGTTGATTCCGGGCCGCGGGCAGGGCGACCCGACGAACCTCTTCTGCGAGGTGATCGCCATGACGCCGTTCGGCGCGACCCTACCGTCGAACCAGCGAGGCGTGTTCAAGATCGCCCTGACCGGGCACAACCTGATATCGATCCCGCTGCTCCTCGACGACACAGACCCATCCGCCGTTCTGGCGACCCTCACGGACATCCCCTCCAACTTCACCTACGCGCGCTCCTACGACCCGCTCGATGCGGTGAGCCCGTGGAAGACGTTTGCCCTGAACGGACCGCGTGTCGTGGCGGATGTCACGGTCGAGATGGGGCTCTGGATTGGCGCTTCCGGTCCCGCCCAGCTCACGGTCACAGGCACAGTGCCCGACGGGTATTCGATAGGGCTCAAGGCGGGCTGGAATCTCGTGGGCTATCCGAGCATGACGCCCAGACAAATCTCGGACGCGCTGGCCGGCCTGCCGGTGTCGCGGGTGGAAACCGAGGATTCGATGTGCCCACCCTACAACCTCAAGGTCCTTGGCGGCAACGACATGATGTCCCCAGGCCGCGGATACTGGATTTACGTCTCCTCGGACGCAACCTGGCTGCTCGGTGGATGAGCATCGCGAGCGACTGGGATGTCGAGCATCGTCATCTCGAGGTGAATCGCGAGTCTTTTCCGCCATCGTTCGGGAATCGGGGATTTCCCGCCGTGGATATCTTCCAGCCATGCCGCCACGGCATGTTCCTCGACCGTTTCTATGGGGAGGACCTCCGGGACGGAATCTTCCTACATGTAGGCGAGGTCCTCCTACGCCGAGGAGGAGTCCTCCTACATGTAGGAGAAGGTCGTCCTCGCTCTGACCGGTGCTCAGACCATGCTGACGGCCCGAATCGCGTCCGGACGGAGTCCTTCTACACGTAGGAGACATGTTCCTACATGTAGGCGAGGTCCTCCTACGTCTGGACAGGGTCCTCCTACACGTAGGAGAAGTCTGTCCCCGGTCGGATGGGGTGCCGACGGCCTGGATGGAATCCTCCTACACGTAGGAGAGTTCCGTTCGGATGTAGGAAATGTCCGTCCCGCCGTAGGAAGATATTTCCTACGCGTAGGAGAGGTCCTCCTACACCGAGGCGAGGTCAGCCCGGATCGAGGGCGATTCCGCAACTTTTGAGGGGAGGTACGTGTGAATCGAGGAGGACTCAGAAACGGTCGAGAGGAGGTCCGCAACCGTCCTCGTGAGATCGGCGTGGAATCGGAGAGCATCGACGCGGATGTAGACAAGTCCCATAACCGTGCGGGAAGACCCGGTCTGAGCGCAGGAGAAGTCTATCTCAAAGGATTGTCCGACTCCACGGAGACGCCGGCATCGTGTACGGTTCGCACCGTCGAAAGCTTGATGTTGTCTCCGAGGCTTGACTCCTCAAAGGGGTCGGGGTCAGTTGTCAGATTCTTCAGCCTCACGCCTGACGAGGGTCCTTGGCGCTGCGACTATCACAGTGATGCTCTTCATGCCGGCGTACTTGCATGGCGGGAGCGAAGCGGGCAGCGAATTGCCACGCCCGATGGCCTCGCCCTTCGCGGTCGCGCTGAACGTCACCAACACAATCGCAATCGATAGGCCGGACGAGGTCCTCCAGATGAACCTGACCTTGCCTGACTCGACGATCACGGATTCGACGAACTTCTCCGTGCGCCGTCAGTCGGACGACTCCGAGGTCCTTTCCGGGCCGCTGAACTCGACTGTGGAGCTCTATCCAAGCGGGTACATCCACAGGATGAGGATCGCTTTCCAGGACAGCTTCAACGCAAGCGAGAGAAAGGGCTACTTCATCAGACCCGGCAACAGGACCGCACTCGTCGGAGACATGGGATTCTCCATAGCTCCACCAAACATCTACGTCACCGACGGCAACGCCACAGACATGAGGAACTACCGCATCTGGATTGATAACTCCGAACTTTACTATACGAACAGCGTCCGCGTCTACTACAATCACACGACCTACCCGTACGAGGCGCAGAGCGGGATACTGGTGAGGGTGGCGGGAGACCTGCTCGTCCCCGACCAGCCGAGCATCCAGCTCGGGTGGGGTGTCCCCGACTCGATCGTCGTCGACAGCAACAACGTCATGGTATCGACTCATCTCGTCTACAAGAGCCCCTACTGGTTCCATTGGGGGGTGGGGTTCAACCTCGAGAGGGACACGGACCTCCTCTGGGCCGTCATAACCATCAACGTCTACAACAATCGCTCCGTCATCGACGAGTACGTCTCGAAGAAGGTCAACGAGAAGTTCTACAACCACAACGGTTTCGTCATGGAGATCTCGGCGCTCATGGCTGACGACGGGAACTACGAGTACATCTACGGGACCCCGAACCATGTGAGGCAGTGGGTCAGGACTCCCGCCCTGAACTGGACCTGGGACCAGACGAAGCTCGTCGGACTGGATGTCGGGAACCGCAGCGCGCCCTCGTCCGGAGACCTCGATGGAGACGGCGACCTGGACATGATCGTCGGCTCGCTGGCGGGGACGCTCACCGGCTTCGAGAACACGGGCGGTCCGTCGAACCCCACATTCAATGTGAGACCTGGCTTCGTTCCGCCCGGCGGGCCGTGGAACAACAACACCGCCCCAGTCCTCGGCGACCTTGACGGCGACGGCGACCTGGACCTGGTCGTGGGCCTGGCGAGCGGGCAACTCATCGCCTTCAGGAACACTGGGACTTCCGCCACTCCGGTTTGGACGCGGGACGACGCGATGCTCACGGGCGTCAACAGCATGGCCATGCCGCTCTTTGCCGCCCCGGAATTGGCTGATGTGGACTCCGACGGGGACCTCGACCTCCTGGTGGGCAAGTTCGATGGCGGTTTCGATTACTATCGCAACGACGGCAACAGGTTCAACCCGGCGTGGGTCAAGGACGATGCGACGTTCTCCTACCTCAACCAAGGCCCAACAAAGATGCCTGGGAACTTCACTACGCCCGAGATCGTGGACGTCGAGATGGACGGGTTGCTCGACTTCGTCTCGGGGCAGAACTTCACGACTTTCGGTAGCCTGATCTATTTCGCGAACACCGGGACGAACTCATCACCCCGCTTCACACAGCTCAAGCCCTCCGTGCTCGGCACGATAGGAAGTGGCGTGTGGTGGAACAAGGACTACACCGTCCCCGAGTTCGGGGACTTCACCGGGGATGGCTTCCAGGACATCGTCATGGGCATGAACGACGGCACACTGCAGCTGTATACGAACACCAGATGGGGCTGGTATGAACGGCACGTGAACGAGATGCAGCCCCTGCAGAACGGCTCCTACCGGTTCTTCTATGATAATCAGGGGAACGACGGGCAGTTGGTCATCACCAACTACTCGACGGGATTCAACGGGTGGTATGTCGTCGCGCAACCCTCGGCCAACGCGTCGGTCTTCCGTTATATGCCCGACTTCTCCAGGTACGTCTACAGGGACCGGTACTCTGGGCAGATGTATCCTTGGGCGGGAGGTAATGTCAGCTACTATCCATTCCTGCCCAACGAGGACGGTTATGTCACGCGCGGCATCCTGATTGGGCGGGCATACTGGACCACCCAATATCACGGGTACGCTTACGGCGCTTCCTACATGACCCAGACGGGCGAGGCTGGCGGGTATGTGCACGTTCCCGTCACCTCCATGAACATCACGAGCCATCAGGTCCTCGTCATGGAGCTGCCTTACGACCATTCCGCAGCGCTCTACGATTCTCTGGCGGAGATCATGGAGAATCCGCTGAAGATCGAGGCCGATGCTGACTTGACCCTCAGCATGCTCGACATCACGATGGACCCGACAGACCCCGCGGAGAACATGGCGGTGACGATTACCGCTAACGTCTGGAACGTGGGCTTCAGCAATACCTCAGCCGTCCTCGTTGAGTTCTTCAACGGGGATCCGACTTCTGGCGGGACTAGGATAGGTTTCGGGCAGGTCATACCTGCCATCGTCGCGGGAGGCAGAGGAACCGCGAGCGTTGTTTGGGATACCGCCGGCATCTTCGGCATCAAGAATATCTTCGTCGCAGTCGACCGCGCTGGACCGATTAAGGAGCTCGACGAGGATAATAATGTCGCGAGCAGGCAGTTCACAATCACCAGAGAGGCGCGAATCTGGAGTGACGAGATACTCATCTCGCAGAGCAAGCACAACGACATGGATCCGGCCATCGCCGTGGACGCGAATGGTCGCGTGTGGTTCACCTGGCATACATTCGGGATGTACGAGAACTTCGACGTCTACGCGACCGACTTCGACGGGACGAGCTGGGGGAAGGTCGAGACGATAGCGGAGAACTACAAGCACACCGGCGCGCCGACCCTCGCTCCGGCCCCGAACGGCGACATGTGGCTCATATTCTCGAGCAACAAGGTGGAGTACGCCAACTACATCGCCACGAGGCACCCGATGTGGTACTGGGCGGCGAAGTACGACCTCTATGGTGCAGTGCACTCTTACGACGGCTGGCACGCGCCCGAGCGAATCACCGATGCCGTCGATTACAACGAGAGCGACGGGGCACCATCCGCGGCCTTCGCCCCGGACGGCAAGCTCTGGACAGCGTACAGGCACACGTACTACGCACTATACTTCCGACCGGGCATGCAGATCAGCAACACTCCGTTCAACGACGAGAACATCTCTGCGCGGTCCTTCGACGGCACGTCCTGGTCCGGTCAGCAGAACGTGGACAACAGGGCGGGGAACCTGGGGTGGTGGGGCGGGGCGAAAGTCGTGGTGTCTCCGACCGGGACTGTCTGGGCGTTCTACGAATCGGAGTCCGGCAAGCAGTTCGACATCTACTACAGCACGAACAGCGGCTCCGGATGGACGACGCCGACGAGGCTCAGCACGAACGCCGCGCAGGACGTGAGGCCCGTCGTGACGTTCGACGACGCGGGCACGCTCTGGGTCGCGTGGGAGAGCGACCGCAACGGGAACAAAGACATCTACGTCAGGAGCTACGACGGGTCGACTTGGTCCCCTGAGAGGCAGCTGACAACGGACCTCGGAGAGGACATCAAGCCCGCAATCGCGGTGAACCCGAATGGCTATGTCTTTGTGGCGTGGGAGAGCGACAGGACTGGCAACAAGGACATCTTCCTCAAGGTCTACAACAAGACCGGCTGGTCTCCTGACTTCCAGGTGACGACGGACCCGCACGCTGACGAGGAGGTCGCGATTGCAGGCGGGGCCGACGGAGCGATGTGGCTCGCGTGGGAGAGCGACAGGAACGGCTACGGGGACAAGGACATCTATGTCAAGGCCCTCACGGGGAACGCGCCTGGGCCGGTGGTGCCGGTCAGGGGGCCCTCCGACCTCAAGGCAGAGCTGTATGGGAACAGCCTTTGGGATGTCAGGCTGACCTGGAACCTCTCCGCCGACGACTGGCTGTACGGGAGAGTAACGGGCTATGTTGTGAGATGCGGAAACGTGTACGATCCGAGCGGCGCATCCTACAGCCCTGTCGTGGTGGCACCCCCGGAATACGGCTGGGCCGTGCTGCAGAATATGGGTCAACACAGTCCGGACAACATCTTCTGCCAGGTCCTCGCGAACTCCACAGCTGGCCTCTCTGCGCCGTCGAACCAGGCTGGGGCGTTCAAGATACATCTCACGGGGCATGACCTCGTCTCGGTCCCGCTGCTGATCAGGAACACGAGCGCGTCATCTGTGCTAGCCACCGCAACGATCCGTCCATTCAACTTCACCTATGTCAGGTACTATGACTCAGCGGACTCCGTCGATCCATGGAAGGAGTACACTGCGGCGGGATACCGCGACCTGTTCCTTGTGGACAACGGCATGGGCCTTTGGGCGGGAAGCTCAGGGCCCTCACAGATTAGCGTGGCGGGAGTCGTGCCGTCGGGGTACCCAGTGCATCTCAAGGCGGGGTGGAACCTCGTTGGCTATCCGAGCATGACGGAGCGGAGGGTGGCAGATGCATTGGCGGGATTGCCCTTCGTGCGCGTTGAGGGCTTTGATCCGCTCGCAACCGACTACAATCTGCGGGTGCTTGGTCCGAGCGACCTGATGCTGCCGGGGCAGGGCTACTGGGTGTGCTTATTATCCGATGCGACTTGGTTCGTTGGCGGTTGACTGGAGGAGAACCGCCACGACGAGCCGGATCTGCAACTACTGATCATCAGTGCCCTCGGGCCGATCTCCCGTTTCAGCCTCCAGTGCCTCGGTCTTCAGCACCCTCGCAATCGCGACTACCAGTCCCGCGATCAATATCGCCATGTCGACGGCGGTCCCGAGACTTGCCAATGGCGGTACGGAAAGTTGACCAGTGGCGAACGACACGACTCCCGTGGCAGCTTCCGCCAGGATGAAAGGCATGGACGAGATCATGAAGGTCTTCGCAACCGCCATCCCGTCCTTCCCGCCCTTCCACGGCCTCCTCTTCGATGACCACACCTCCGCCACCAGCAGGATGATTGCGAAGACCAGCGCCACGAGAGGCTTGAAGTTCACCGCCACTTCGGGTCGTGAGCCGTTCCTGGGTTCTCGCAGTCTGATGTTCGATTTCCATCAGCGATTGCTCATTCGTAGATCGATCGCCGGTGTCCAAACTTGGTGAACCAAACGGCCCTCTCTGCTTCCACGACCTCGTACACCCCGCGATAGTGTCCCACGCGGACTGCACGCAGACGGGGATAGCCTTTGACGAGTCTGATGTCGCAGCCAGGTCGCGGGCGGTATGGATTCTCCTCGAGCATCCCGAAGACCGTCGCGAACCGCTTCACCACATGCTCAGGCAGGTCGTCCAGTTCCTTCTCTGCCCGTTTGTGGATGAACACCACATAGGAGGCCAAGGCGTTCACGCCCTGCGCTTTCGCTTCTCCAGAACATCGCGCCAGGGACTCCCTTCACGCTCGCGCATCCTCTCGTAGTGTTCTTTGACGACGCGCTCGGCCAGGACCTCGACGGGGACGCTGCGCATGAGCTCGTTGATCACCTCATCGAACGTGGCTCCCCTCATCTTGTAGTCCCTGAGCCGCCGGTAGGTCTCCTCGGTCACCGGGACGCTCTTGTAAACCATCTCACGTGATTATAACAATTGTAACTATTTAAACGTCTCTCCATAATCATCAGGGTGCCCTTTTCACAAGCGGTTACTGGTCAAGCCTTGTCCTCATTTTCGATTCATGACTGCTCTGCGGCGGGTTTCCTTCCGATCGACCTCTCGAGTGCAAGGACAAGACCCGCCACGAGGACTGCCGAGTCCACGAGCGTGCCCGCCCCGACCAGCGGCGGTATCGACAGCTGCCCGGTGAGGAAAGACACCACACCAGTCGCCGCCTCCGCAAGAACGAATGGCATCGACGTGAGCATGAACGCCTTCACCACCGCCATCTTCCCCTTCCCTCCCTTCCATGGCTTCCTCCTCGATGACCACACTCCCGCTATGAGCAGGGTTAGAGCGAACACCACCGCCACGACCGGCTTGTAGTTCACCGCCACCTCAGCCGGCGGCCTGACGACCAGCGACCTCTCCTGCTCGATGTTGCCCAGGTTGTCGATTGAGTAGTAGTATATGGTGTGCTCCCCCTCGGCGAGGGTGAAGCCGCTAGAGTACACGGCCCAACTCCCGCCGTCTATCCTGTACATCGTGAAGTTCACACCGCATCCCTCGTCCGTTGCGGTGAGGGTGAACGGAGCGGAAGAGGAGATCCTCGTGGTCGGTGGCGTGTCGTCGAGGAACAACGTCTCGTTCTGTACGGCCTCCATGTTCCCGAGGTAGTCGAACGAAAGGAACTCGACGTGCCAGGTTCCGTCCCTTCCCGCCAGACTGAACGATGTGGAGTACTCCCGCCATGGAGACCAAGAGTCGTCCCAGAGGCGGTAGAACGTGGAGTTGGGACCGACGCCGCCATCCACCGCGGAGAGAGCGAGGGGAGTCGAGGACTTGACGAAGTTGCCGCCAGTCAGGTACTTCGGTTCACCGATCGAGATGGCGGTGGCGGGGGGAGTGTCATCGACCCTGAGCACCCGCCACGATGTCTCCTCGACGTTCCCGACGTTGTCCTCCGAGTACCACTCTACGTAGTGGTCTCCCTCGCCTGAAAGGAAGAAGGAGGACGAGTACTCGGTCCAGGTGACGTTGTCCACCCTGTACCTCGTGTGATTGATGCCTGTGCCGCTCTGGTCGATGACGCTGAGGTCAAGGGGCGTGGAGGACCTGACGTACATCACCGAGGCGGGGGAGGTGTGGTTGGGACTTCCTACCGCAAGCGAGGTGACCGGACCGGAGACGACCTCTATCGTCCACGTGTACACGTTGTTCGTCTCGTCCCACTCGGTCACGTTGTCGAAGTAGTCCACGTCAACGGACACGAGGTATGTGCCCGGGATGGCGGGAGATGTCCACGTTGCGGTGAACCTCGGCGAGGTCACGTCCGGAGCGAGCGGACTCAAGACGAATGTGGAGAATGGCGGTGATGATTGCTGAGAGAAGGCGACTGTCGCGCTGTCCGTGGCGGTGCCGTTCCCCCGGTTGAGCACCTGAATCGAGAGGGGGACTGGCGAGGACAGCCCGACCTTGATCGGCGGGAGCGACTGAGGAGATGTCGGGACGTAGTCCGGCCGGGTGACCGATCCCGATTGCACGAGGAGGGTGACGCAGGCGACGTTGTTTGTCTCGTTCTCCTCAGCGATCACGTCGTCTGGGTCTGCGAGGACACAGATGTCGTGCGTCCCCGATGGCGAGGCTGACCAGACAACGGAGACATTTCCCGTGCCACCCAAAAGCTGAATGAGGGGTATGACCTGATCAGTGCCTATCTGATTGGGCGCAGACGGCGGGCCATCGTTGAATCTCACAACGACCGAAGAAGCGTTGCTCCCGCCGGCATTGTGGATAGTCGCATTGATCGTGACGAGAGTATCGACAGTCACGAGTCCTGGCGGATTGAAAGTGACATCCGCCGGGTCAACAGCAAGGTCGGGCTCCGCAACGTGCAGCTTCGTCACGAATGCGTCTCCGCGACCCTTCATCGAGACCCTGAATGCGCCCGGGGTCGTTGGGAAGTTGTCTGAGTTCGTTTGGCCCGCCACGTACGGATCGCCGTTCGTGTCCAATGCGACGGACGCCCCGAAATCACTCCAATTACCTCCAAGAAAAGTGGAGTACAGTAGACCAGTTCCCGAGGCGTTCAACTCCGCGACAAAGGCGTCCTCAATGTAATCCTTGGTCCTGTCGAACGCTTCAGCTGTTGTGGGGAAGTCAGGCGAATGCGTATGCCCTGTGACGTAAGCGTTGCCAGCGGAATCTATCGCGATCGACGCTGACTCTTCCTGCTCATCGCCCCCTAAGAGTGTGGAGTAGACGATTGCGCTCCGATTCAGGTCCAGTTTGGTCACGAAAACATCTGATTGACGGAAGGAATCGAGGCTGGTGTCGAAGGCCCCTGGACTCACGGGGAAGTCTATGGAGCCGGTCCACCCCGCCACATATACGAATCCGGAGGAATCCAGAGCGATGGATGCTCCGGAGTCACCCGCGCTCCCGCCAAGATAGGTGGAAAACAGCAGAGAGCTTCCCGAAGCATCCAGTTCGCAAACGTATGCATCATAACCACCCAGATTTATATCAATGGCGTTGGCCGTTATCGGGAAATCCACCGAGTTCGTGTATCCTGTCACAAAGGCGTTGCCCGCGGAGTTCACTGTAATCGCAGGCTTACCACCACCGCCGCCGACACCTACCCCGTCGGAACCGCCACCACCAAGGAACGTGGAATACACAAGCGCGCTCCCGTCAGGCCTGAGTTTTGTCACGAATGCGTCTTCAGGACCGCCATTGTAGGTGGTGTCGATCGCCCCTAGAGTCGTAGGGAAGCTCGTGTTGACAGTATGGCCGGTCACGTAGACACCTCCTGCTAGATCCAAGGCGACCGCTGAATGGCAGCCTGGGCCTCCTCCACATTCAACATCCAGGAATGTGGAGAAAAGGAGCTGGCTTCCGGTGGCGCTCAGCTTGGCGATGTAGAGTTGTCTATTGCTGAACGTCGTGTCAAAGGCACCGGGGGTCACGGGGAAATCACTTGAGGTGGTTTGGCCAACGACGTGAGCGTTGTCGGCAGAATCCAGGGCAATCGAGTCCCCACAGTCCATGTCTGCGCCGCCCAGAAACGTGGAATAGACGAGCCCGTCGCCCGCGGGATTCAGCTTGCTGACAAAGGCGTCCCAATACCCCACGTGATAGAGCGTATCGTATGCGCCAAAAGTGACAGGGAAATCGAAGGAATACGTACAACCCGTCACGTAGGCGCTGCCGTTTCTGTCCACAGCGACTGAACCCGCGCCTTCATTAGGTAAACTGGAACCCCCAAGAAAAGTGGAGTAGACGAGGGGGTCAATGACCAGTCGATCCGAAATCTCTCTCCCTGGGCATTCGAACCCTGAGGATTGAGGACTGAGGACAACGGGTTCGCACGCGACCTCTTCACCAGCTCCGTTGTAGGAGTGCGGAACAGAATCGTGGATGTCACCGACGACTGTGTGTATCACAATCTCCCCGTCTCCTTCTCGGAGATACTCGACACCGTCGTAGTGCATTCTGACGTCTCGATAGTCTGCTCCTGGGTCAACCACGAACTCGTACTTGACTCCCTGCGGTACCGAGCGAAACACGAGGTTTATGCCCCTGTAGAGGCTCTTGTAGGCGACTTCCCTGTAGTTGGGCACATCCGTTCTCCAGCTGTCCGAATCGCGGCCCAGGAAGAAGTTGCTGTTGAACGGGAGCCGATCATTGCCAACCGGTGTGACTTCGTTTGCCCCCTCGAAGCGAATCATGTAAGCGAAAGCGAAAGAACGCGCAACGGTTGGTCGCTCGACTGGTTCGAACCGATCAAGCGGGTCGGGCGGCCAGTTGGCATCGTTCCGTTTCTCATACTCCTGCTGTCTGAGGACGAACATGACTCCGTCGTCCCTGAACGCGACTGAAGGATTCCCAGTCGAGTAGTAGCGGACAAGCTCGTCCACCTGACCCCTGTTCTCGATGAAGTATCCATCGAAGGTGGGAAGCTTCTGTGCGGCAACTCTGTCCGCGTCAACGTTGGCGGGAGCAGAAGCGACTCTCGCCGGCGGTTCCACCCATGGCGCAACGCTCAAAGCGAGTAGGATCGCGGCCAACAATGGCGCGAGCCGGTTCACGGCGGTGTCTCTCTCCCTATGTGATGCATGCCTCGCTGCCGTGCGAAATGCCTCCTTCCTCCGCTTCATCATCAATATGCGGATATTTGATGATTCCGGACATCTCACGTGAACGCGGGGATCCAGCACGTTCATCGCACTTCGATTCCTGACCGCATGAAGATGCAATGCTCACGAAAACGCGCAAGGCGATTGACTGTGGCTAGTATGCCACCAGCCTGACCCCCAGCTTCCTGCTCTCAAGCACCTTCGGAACTCCCTCCTTGTGCAGGTCCCTGATTTCCAGGACCTCCTCCCTCGTCGTCCCCTTCTTGAGCACGAAGGTGTAGGGCGAGTCGGAATGCGTAAGTGCGACCTCCGCCACGCCTCCCTCCAAGCTGACCCTGAACATCTCGCGCTTCCCCGCCAGGACTATCAGCCCGCCGTTCTCCACGGGCCTCCCGCCAGCCGTCCTCCATCTCATCTCAATTGGCACCTCCGGCACCTCTTCGTCCCGCACCGCCTTCACGTATCTGCTGATGAACAGGTTGAACCCGCTCATCCCCGCGGCGATCTTGTCGTAGAACTTGTGCTGCACGGAGGAGAACCCCTGCCACGCTTCGACGGCCGCTGCGAACTGTCCCCTCGCCATGCGCTGGTTTTCTGTGTTCGGGTTGTGCGGCTTCACGTAGGTGCGGATGTACTCGTGCCCCTTCCAAGAAGAGGCGATCATCTTCTTCCCGATCCTGCCGCTGAAAGTCGTGCCGAAGATGTTGGAGATCTTTGCCATGTCCGCACCTCGTGTTTAGTCGGGAAAACGCGCAGCCCTAGTCCGACCTGAGCGTGAAGCCTCGCTGGGGATAAGAATATTTCGGGCATGATATGTCTTTGTGACGTTTCCAGACCGTAGTTGAAGCGTAGTTTGTCCGTGGTTGGTACGTAGATGATATTCCCAATCTTCCGAGAAATCGGAGAGTAATCACAGACAATCAGAAGAGAACCACCACACTCAAACAACACCCCCGCCAACAAAAACAGAACCATTCTCTCCCTTTCCTACGCGTCGTAGTAGGCATCGCTACAAAATGTTTATTTGCAGGCCGTTTCTTCATTCCGGCCAGGTGATCCAAGATGGCTCTGTGCGGCGCCAACGGAACTGTGCTGAAGAAGGTCTACGAGGAATCGCGGGACGAGGGAATGGTCACCACGCCCTCGAAGCTCGAGAAGGGCCTGCCGAGGCAGACCGAATCGCTCTGCCCCGAGTGCGTCAAGATCATACCCGCCACGATCTACGCGGACAAGGGCGCCCTGATGATGAAGAAGGACTGCGACGAGCACGGGCATTTCGAAGACGTCCTGTGGTCTGACGTCGAGCTATACCTGAAGGCGGAGAAGTGGGCGTTCGACGGCGTCGGCATCGAGAACCCGCAAGTCACCAACGCGACGACCTGCCCGATAGATTGCGGCCTGTGCAACCTCCACTACACCAACACCTGCCTCGCCAACATCGACCTCACCAACCGATGCAACCTCAAGTGCCCCGTGTGCTTCGCGAACGCGAATGCGGCAGGATATGTGTTCGAGCCGAGCTACGATCAGATTGCGGGGGAGCTCAAGATGCTCAGGGAGCAGAGACCGATCCCCGTCAACGCGATACAGCTGTCAGGTGGCGAACCGACAATCTACCCGAGGTTCCACGATGTGCTCAGAGAGGCGAACAGGCTCGGATTCACGCAAATCCAGGTCGCTACGAACGGGATCAGGATGGCTAACGAACCGAAGTTCCTGGACGATGCCTCGAAGGCGGGGCTGGATACGATATACCTACAGTTCGACGGCCTTCGCGACGAGAACTACAAGAAGACTCGCGGTGTCGCCCTGCTGGAGACCAAGAAGAAGGTCATCGCCAACGTGAGGGAGGTGCCGAGAGAGAGGCGCCCCTCCGTCGTCCTCGTGCCGACGATAGTCAAGACGTTCAACGACGACCAGGTCGGCGAGATCATCAAATACGGGATCGAGAACGGGGACGTGATCAAGGGAATCAACTTCCAGCCGGTGAGCCTCTCGGGGAGGATCCCCGACGAGGACCGGAGGAAGCTGCGGTACACACTGAGCGACCTCGTGCACGACGTCGAGAGGCAGACGGGGTACCTGACGAAAGACGACTGGTACCCGCCGCCGTTCGTGTCCCCGCTATCCGAGCTGTTCTCGATCTTCGCGGGCACCCCGAAGACATCCTTCACGACCCACCCGGGATGCGGCCTCGCGTCGTACTTCTTCCTCCAGAAGGGGAAGCCCCCCCTGCCGATCACCAGGTTCGTCGATGTCGAGGGACTGATGGAGGAGCTGTGGGCTCTGACGCAGGAGGCGAGGGGCAAGAGGATGCTGCTCCTCACAAAGGTCAAGGCCTTCAGGATCCTGAGCAGGCACTTCGACCAGACCAAGTCGCCCGACCAGATGAGCCTCGTCAAGATGAGGAAGATACTCGGCTCGATGCTCACCAGGGGAGACAAGCAGGGGATATCGGAATTCTCCTGGGCGACGATGTACGTCGGCGCGATGCACTTCATGGACCTCTACAACTACGACATAGAGCGGGTGAAGAGGTGCGGCGTGCACTATGCCACGCCGGATGGCAAGATAATCCCGTTCTGCGCGTACAACACAGGGCCTGTCTTCCGCGAGTCGACAGAGAAGAAGTTTTCGATTCCACTCGAGGAATGGAGGAAGAAGCATGAGGCCTAAGGGTTACACGAGCGGAGACGACAGCCGCCGCATGACCGTTGACGGCACCCTCTGCATGCACTGCGGAGCGTGCGTCGGCACTTGTCCGATGAACTCAATCTTCCTTTACGAGACGTTCCTCTCTTTCGATGAGAAGTGCACGCAGTGCGGCATGTGCGTGCGTGTCTGCGCGGTCGGTGCGATCGACTACCCGCAGGGGCACAAGCAGTCCAGGCGGAGGTGAGGACATGGAATACGATGTCGTCGTTGTTGGCGCTGGACCTGCCGGGAGCTTGACCGCCAGGTATGCCGCAGAGGGCGGCGCGAAGGTCCTGATGATCGAGAAGCGCCAGGAGATAGGCTCGCCTGTCAGGTGTGGCGAGGGCATCGCGAGACATTTCCTGGAAGAATGCAATATCCCATATGACCGGAGATGGGTGGCTATCGAGGTGAAGGGCGCCAAGGTCATCTCCCCTGGCGGTAAGGTCTTCAAGATAGACGAGAGGCACGCAGGGAATGAAGTGGGGATAGTTGTCGAAAGGGACATGTTCGACAAAACGCTCGCCAAGCATGCTGCCAAGGCAGGTGCGGAGATATGGGTCAAGACGACCGCCTTCGGGCTGCTGAAGGAGAACGGCAAGGTGACTGGCGTGCGGGTCGGGCGCCTCAGCGAGAACATGGACATCAAGGCGAAGGTCGTCGTCGGCGCGGACGGTTACGAATCGCAGGTGGGGCGGTGGGCGGGGATCAAGACGATCCTAAAGGCGGAAGACATCACCGGTGCACTGCAATACAGGCTGACGAACATCCAGCCAGACGAGGACTTCCCGAACTACTGCGAGTTCCTCCTCGGGAGCATCGCGCCTGGCGGGTACATATGGGTCTTCCCCAAGGACGAGTGCACCGCCAACGTCGGCATCGGGCTCTCGCTCGATAGGTTGAACGCCCCCAACGAGATCAAAGGCTACCTGGATAGATGGATAGCCAAGGAACCGCGAATGAAGAAGGCGCAGATGCTCGACATGGTCACTGGCGCGGTCTCGACATGCGCGCCGATAGACGAGACTGTGAGGGACGGTGTCGCCCTCGTCGGCGACGCAGCGAGGTTGGTCGATCCGATCACTGGCGGTGGAATCGGGAACGGCTGTAGGGCGGGGAAGATCCTCGGGGAAGTGCTCGGCGAAGCAGCGAAGACGGGCGATTGGTCGCTAAACCAGCTCATGAAATACGAGAAAGGATGGCGGACGATCCTGGAAGAGGGCCTCTACCGCAACTGGATGGCGAAGAAGAAGCTGGTCACGCTCACCGACGAGGAGTTCGACCTGATCATAGGGACTCTCGCCGAGGTCGGGGTCGAGAAGCTTTCGATACATCGCATCCTGAAAGTGATCAAGGAGAGACACCCGCAGCTCGTCGAGAAGTTCCTGGACCTCATCTGAGAATGCGTACTCATTGGCGGGAGGCGACCGACTCCGCTGAGTGAATCGCAAGCCACGGCCCTCGCAAACACCTTTATAGCGTGGCATTCTTTCAGCGTGATCCAATGTCAGGCGCACAGCAGCCTCCATACGCGAGACTCAAGGACATCAGCCCCTCGGATGATGGAAGAATCGTCAGCGTGGCGGGCTGGGTGGAAGACATCCGCAATCTTGGCGGGGTCGCGTTTATCATCTTGAGGCAGAGAGAGGGGACTCTCCAGCTCACATTCAAGAAGAAGGACGAACCGGCAATCTTTGGACAGGCCATGGCGGTGAATCGCGAGTCGGTCATCGGCGCAACTGGAAAAGTCGTGGCGAACAAGCAGGCGAGGAATGGCTTCGAGATTCTGCCCGCCAAGCTGGAGGTGCTGAGTCCCGCGGAGGCGCCACTGCCCCTCGGCGTCGTTGACAAGGTCGGCGCGGAACTCGACACACGTCTCGACAACAGGTTCATGGACCTGAGGAAGCCCGAGCACAGAGCGCTGTTCGCAATCCGTTCGCTTGCACTCAGGTCGATCAGGGACTACATGTACGCGAAGGGTTTCGTAGAAGTCCACACGCCCAAGCTCGCCGGCGCGGGCGCGGAGGGCGGCGCGTCACTCTTCGAGACCGATTATTTCGGGAAGCGTGCGTTCCTCTCTCAGAGCCCGCAGCTCTACAAGCAGATGCTCATGGCCACCGGGTTCGACCGCGTCTTCGAGATAAGTCCCGCGTTCCGCGCGGAGCCGTCCGACACCGTCCGCCACATCACCGAATTCATCTCCTTCGACGCGGAGGTCGCGTTCATCAGGCATCAGGAGGATTTCCTCAAGATGCTCGATGAGTGCGTCGTCGGGAGCATTGCTTACGTGAAGGAGCACGGCAAGGAGCATCTGGAGATCCTCGGGCTTGACCCGAAGGTCCCGAGCCTACCGATTCCCCGGCTGCTGTATGTCGACGCAATCGGGATCCTGCGAGAGTACGGCAAGAAGGTCAAGGAAGGCGACGACATCGACACAGAGGGCGAGAAGATCATCGGGAGAGCGATGCAGGAAAAGGGTCATGAGCTGTACTACATACGCGACTATCCCTCAGCGATCAAGGCGTTCTACGTCATGCCGAAGGAAGATGACCCGGAGTACAGCAACTCGTTCGACATGGAGTACAAGGGCATGGAGATGGCCTCTGGCGGGCAGAGGGAGCACAGGTACGACAAGCTCGTTGAGAGAATGAAGGCTTTCGGACTGGACCCCGTGAGCTTCGATTTCTACCTCAAACCGTTCAGGTTCGGCATGCCGCCGCACGGCGGTTGGGGGTTCGGCATCGACAGGTTCGTGCAGAAAATGCTGGACCTGCCGAACATCCGCGAAGCCGTGCTTTTCCCAAGGGACAGGAATAGGCTGATTCCCTAGGCATCTCGTCGATTTGCCTGGCGATCGCGCACAGCGCTCAGGCTGACAGAGCTTGCAGCACCAGGATTGCGTCGGAGACTCACTGGAGAGTCTTGTTCGCGATGAGCCACGCGAGCTTCTGGAACCCGGACTCGACGTTCTCGCCTGTCTTGGCGCTCGTCTTCATCCAGGGCGCCTTGTAGCTTTCGGCCACCTTCGTGATCTCCTCGTCGGTGACAACGCGCTGGTTGACAAGGTCGATCTTGTTTGCCAGCAGCGTCATCGGGACCGCGCCGGCAACCTTGTTCACCGCGTTGACCCACTCGGGCAGCTCCAGGAGCGTGTCCTTGCGTGTGACATCGCACAGCGCCAGGATGCCCTGCGCTCCATGGAAATATGCTTCTTTGAGCAGCTCACGGAAGCCTTTCTCTCCCATGATGTCCCAGACTGTCATGTCTATCTCGAGGTCTGGCCCGCCCTTTGGGTCGGGCATACTGATCTCCTTCTTGGAGACCTTCGCCCCCAAAGTCGAGATGTACTTGTCGTCGAACTGATCGTGGATGAAGCGGCGGATGAGGCAGGTCTTGCCCACCGCCCCCTCTCCGACCAGACAGATCTTGACCTTCATCCTCTGCTTAGTTGCGGTGACCGCTCCAACTGTCGACATCGAGCAAATCCACGTTCCCGCGCTTATAAAGCAGTTACTTCGTGGTTATCTCAAGTGATATCCTCAGCCAGTCTCGTCCGAATATGCCGCGACTATCGCCTTCGATATCGACTTGAACGCGTGATCGACGTTCTCGCCGGTCTTTGCGCTTGTGAGGTAGTAAGGGGACTTGTGGATCGCGGACAGCTTCGCAAGATCCTCCTCGTCCACGACCTTCTCCTTGGACAGGTCAGTCTTGTTCCCCAGGAAAACGAACGGCACCTCTCCGACCTGCTTGACCGCAATGTTCACCCATCCGCTCAGGTCGAAGAGCGTGTCCGACCTGGTGAGGTCGCAGACCGCGATGATGCCCTGAGAACCGTGGAAGTACGCCTCCTTGAGTAGTGTACGAAAACCTTTCTCGCCCATGATGTCCCAGATCGTCATGTCGAGCGTCCTCGGTTCGTCACGCCACAAGACATCCGCGCTTTTCTTCGTGATCTTCGTGCCGACCGTCGCGATGTACCTGTCATCGAATCTGTCCGTCACGAACCTCCGGATCAACGATGTCTTGCCAACGCCGGTCTCGCCGACGAGGCACAGCTTCGCCTTCACATGCTTCTGTGTGAGAAGAGTCTCAGTCTGCATGAAGAATACGAAATGAGTCCCGTGATGTTATAAACTCCTCTGCACGTATCAAATCTGCTTCTCACGCTTGATTACGCGTATCAATTCGAATACCAGAGAATGACAGGGGTGAATGGGGTCTAGTCTCCGGACGGCCATCTCCGTGCTACCGATGGCCAAGCGAATACTACTCATCGGTCGTGTTCAATTGTGCTTTGGGTGCGGGCCATGCAGGGAAAGCCAAATCCACAAGAAGTGTCTGATTCATCCGCAATGAATAGGCAAGAGGGGTCGATGCTGCTCACCCTGATGCTCTTCATCATCGCCATCTCGATCCTCCTAGCCTTTGACTGGAACCATTCGCCGCCGACATTCAATCCGATGCCAATGTTCCTCGGGATGATACTCGCCATCATTGTGTTTATCGCGTCCATGGCGGCAAAGATGTCGAGGATGCGAACCTGTCCTGCATGTGGCCGCCGCGCCCCGGCAGATGCACTGCTCTGCCCCTACTGCGGCAGCATCTTTCCGCAAAAGGCATGGCTGGTCGTTCATTGAGAAAAAAGACAGCCCGCCGGTTCATCTCCGACGCAAGAGGGCTATTCCTCTATTGGTTCACGCCTGGCCAAGCGCTCTTTGGCCACCCGCTCGGCGAGGGATTGGAACGCCGTCTCCACGTTCTCCCCGGTCTTCGCGCTGGAGAAATAGAACGGCGAGTCGTAGGCCTTCGTGGCCTGGACCATCTCGGCCTCGGCGAACTCTATCTTCTCCCTTATGTCGCACTTGTTCGCTATGAAGACGATTGGAATCTTACCTGTCACGCTGTAGACCCCTTCGATCCAGTCGTCCAGGTCGTCGAGCGTGCTCCTTCGCGTCGAGTCGCAGACGGCGACTATGCCCTTGGCTCCGTAGAAATACGCCTCTTTGAGCAGTTCGCGGAATCCCTTCTGTCCCATGATGTCCCATATGGTCATGTCGACCTTCAGCTCGAGATCCAGGTCGGGGTGGTTCGTCTTGAGCTCCTTCTTCGAAACCTTCGTACCCAGAGTCTGAATGTACTTGTCGTCAAAATCATCCAGGACGAAGCGCCGAATGAGGCTTGTTTTTCCCACCGCTGCCTCCCCGACGAGACAGATTTTCATCTTCATTCGCTTGGAGTCCATTGATAACCCCGGCCTTGCTATTCAGTAGCCAGAAGTTTTAATATAAACGTTTCCACGACGTTACCACACCCGATACTCTCCATCCAGCGGGCGAGGGGATGCATTGCGGAACATGCAAGCGTCCCCGTTGAACCCCCTGCTTCATTACTTATTTGTAGAGCATGAGGGCATGCACCGCAGAGGAGGGCGACTTGCAAGTCCGAAGCGCCACCGTCAACGATGCGACCGCCATAGTGAAGCTGCACGTCGCGGAGAACCCATTCGGGTCTTGGTTCCGCAACCCGATCACACGCGACAGCCCGTGCAGCTATGAGGACCTGACTCCGTTCCAGCGGCTCCTGCATGGCGGGGACTGGATGGACGATAGCCTGTGCAGGCGCCACATCCACGAGTACATCACGAGGGGCTTCCCGATAATGGTGGCGGAGGAGGGCGGGAAGGTTGTGGGCGATTGTGAGCTCTGGCTCGCCGATGAAGGACCGCCGTTCAAGGAATATGCCGCCATAGAGATGCTGACAGCGAGCAAGGACGCGGGGAAGGAGTCCGTCGAGAGGTTGCTCCTGGAGAAGAGCGAGGAACGCTGCAGGAAGTTGGGTATCAGGAATCTTGACGTGGGTTCGGAGCATGGCGGGGCTTCGCTGGACTTCAGGCGCCTAGGATTCAAGGAACTCTGGGACACGAGAGAGTGCGAGATCGACCTAAGAGAGATGGAGGAACCCGATGTCGATTTCAAGGTGACGCCGGTGGCGGAGGACTACAGGATAACCGGCTTCCTCCAAGCATGGAACCACAGAGAGCCGCCGCAACTCAGGTTCGAGATTGCCCTGGCCGCTTGGCCCCCGTTCAAGGTCGCGGGCGTTGACCGCCACAACAAGCACCTGCTGGTCCGTGTCAAGGTCGACCAGCTTCAACTGGGATTCCTACTCCTCGCATCGAGATGCGACTTCTTCGCGGAGACTGTCACCGAGATTGACGTGTGGTCCGGTTCAGCCGAGGCAAGGAGGACCGATTCGATCCAGACAATCGTGAAATGCGCCGCCGCCACAGCGGAGAGACTGGGTGCGGGGCTGCTGAGGGTCTTCGTTCCAAAGCATTTTCTGCCCGCCATGAGGGAGCTGGGCTTCAGAGGAGGGGAGAAGCAAGCTCCGTGGCTCCGCAAGGAGCTCAGGAACTAGTGGCGCCGTCTCTGAGGTGTTTCATGAAAAGAGGGGACTTCCAGCGCTCGTAGAATTGTCGCGCACAGATCCGGGGTCATATAGTCAAGTTCGCGTTCGGGCCCTTGGTCAGGAGCTTCAGCAGAATCGGCGCGCACACAGTGGTCACCAGCGTCATGAAAACGATTGCGGCGTACAGGCTCTGAGTGATGATTCCGGCTTGGAGACCTATGTCAGCCAGCAGGAGTTCCATCATGCCGCGCGCGTTCAAACCGACTCCGAGTGCGGCTAGCTCGCGACCCCTGAATCCCGCAGCGTACCCGCCAATCGCTCCCCCGATGATCTTGCCCAGGAAAGCGACGGCGGTCACCACCGCCACCAGGAGCCAATCTACCTGCGTTATCGATATGCGGAGACCGACATACGCAAAGAAAACAGGCGCCAGGAAACCGAGCCCAACGCTCTGAGTTGTATTGCGGACGAGGGCGAACTGAGAAACCCCGACCGCTTCCGAGGTGATAAAAACCCCCGCATAAAACACGCCGATCACGAAGTGTATGCCGAGCATCTCCGCCAGCGCGCCCATGCCCAGCGCGACGGTGACGGCGATTCCGAACGCAGCCTCAGGTCGCCTCAACTTCGCAGTGAACGCAGCCAGATGTGGCTGCCCGTCCGCGCGTTTCAGAAGGAAAAGCCATCCGATGATCGAGACGAGCAGGACGAACAAGAGAATCTTCCCCACGCCAATCGCGATGCCGCCATACGGGTCGCCCCCTGTTATCGAACTTTGCAGAGTCAAGATGACGCCAAGCATGGCAAATGCGATTATGTCATTCACAATTGCCACTGAGACAATCGCGCGGCCCAGACGCGTCTGAAGGAGGTCGAAGTCGATCAATATCCGGACGCTCACGGGAAGCGCTGTCACGGCCATGCCAGTCGCGAGGAGCAGCGAAGGGAGCGGATCGAGGCGGAGCGCTTGGGCAAGGAGCGTCCCCAGATAGAATGGGAAGATGAACTCGACCACGGCGACGATTGCGGTTCCCTCCCGCACAGCCTGTCGCAATCCGCTACGACCGACCTCGATTCCCGCCGCCAGGACGACGAAAAAGACACCGAGCGTCGCCACGGTCCCGAGCCCGGCCCCTGTGCTCGTTGCAGGGTTCGTATCTACCAATGCGAGAAGGCTCGGACCGAGGATGAGACCGGCGAGAACTTCGCCGATGAGCGGGGCGTGACCAAGGCGGCGGAATCCTTCACCGAGTGCAAGAGCGGTGACAAGCACAATCAGCAGAGCTGCGATGAATTCCAGGGCTTACACCTGTCGGCGTGGCCGTAAGAAGGCAAGACGTTTCCTGTATTTGGGAGCTGCGATGTGAACATCAAATGCGCAACGTTGTCTGCGCCGGAGCCCAAGCTCGGGCTCTAGTCATGGCGAGATGAGAAGGCTCCAGTCTGCAAAATCCGTTCGCCGCAACAGCCTTTCTGATCGCCTTCGGCCAGCAGCCACGCCCCATGATGACGGGGGTCTGCAGATAGCAAGCGTTAAATACGGCCGCATGTTTTGACGACAGACAGCGTCGAACCAGACGTGAATGGGTTATCCCTCACGGAACCCAACAACACGCCTAGCCCTTTCTAGGGCGTAGGAAGCGTCACGGTCGACGCGAAAAGAAGGCTCTCTGACGGCCTTGTCCCAGCAGAGGGCATCTTCGAGGCTGAACATGCCGAAGGAGCACAGGCCACGAAAGGGCTCGATGGCGTACTCGCCGCGGAAGAGGAGCGAAAGCCAGATTCCGCATTTCTCCGGATGGCCCGAGATACAGGACGGGCCAAGACTCCAGGGGTTCGCGGGTTACAAGGCGGGCATGACGCACGCCTTGATGGTCGACTTTAGGCCCACGAGCACGACCACCGGGCAAGAGGTCCAGGTCCCGGTCACCGTGATCGAGGTGCCACCCATGAGGGTCGCGGCCGTCAGGCTGTACGAGAGGACGCACGACGGTCACGAGGTCGCGCAGGAAATCTGGGCGGACAAGCTCGATAAAGAGCTCGCCCGCGCCTTCCCCATCCCGAAGAACAAGAAGTCTAAGGGCGGTGAGGTCGAGGTCGACATCTCGAGAATCGACGAAGTCCGCGTCATCATGTACACTCAGCCCAGCCTAGTGACGGGCATCCCGAAAAAGGAACCCGAGATCATGGAAAACCGAATCGGCGGAGGTACCGTCGAGGCGCGACTCAAGTATGCCGTCGACCTCCTCGGCAAAGAAATCAAGATCACCGACTTCACGAAGGAAGGCGCGATGCTCGACGTCGCCGCGGTGACGAAGGGCAAAGGTTGGCAGGGTTTCATCAAGAGATTCGGCGTGAAGCTCCTGTCGCACAAGAACAGCAAGCACAGGCGGATGATCGGAACTAGGGGAAATTTCAACCCGGGCTACATCAGACCAACAGTGCCGCAGGGCGGGCAGGTTGGCTACCACCAGAGGACAGAGCATAACAAGCGCGTGCTCAAGATCGGGGATAACGGCGCGGACATCACGCCCGACGGCGGCTTCCTGCACTACGGCGTCGTGAGGAATCACTACGTGCTTCTGCACGGTTCCATACCTGGGCCGACGAAGAGGCTCGTTCGCCTTCGAGACGCCGCGAGGGTCGCGAAGCATGTCACACTAGAGAAGGCGCCTGAAATGACCTATATTTCAAAAGAATCGAAGCAGGGGGCCTGATGGGGATGGCGGAGAAGAAGGAGGCGACGCGCGTGGTGAAGAAACCAATCCACGCGAAGAAGCACCCCATTGTGGAGACTCAGGCACCGCCAGCTCGCACGGTCAACATCTACGACCTCGAAGGGAAGGTCGACCACTCCGTTGAGCTGCCCGCCGTCTTCATGTCGGAATTCAGGCCCGACCTGGTCATGCGCGCAGTGACGGCTTCCCGGGCAAACCGGCGACAAGCGTACGGCTCAGGCCGAAGATCGGGCATGCGGCACTCAGTCCGGTGGTCCGGGAAAGGACAGGGCGTCTCCCGAGTCCCAAGGATAAGGGGCACGATGATCGGCGCGCAGGCTCCGGGAACAAGAGGCGGCCGCAGGGCGCACCCGCCTCGCCCGGAAACCATCTGGGCGAAGAAGATGAACCAGAAGGAGAGAACATTAGCCCGCAACTCGGCTTTGTCCGCGATATGTGTCGCCGAAAACGTCCGGAGGAGAGGCCACCAATTCAGCCCGATAATGACGCTCCCGCTCGTGGCGGTGGATGAAATCGAGAACACGGCTACCGCCAAGAATGCGCTCAAGGTGCTCGACTCACTCGGCGTCACAGAGGATGTCGCACGCTCGAAGGAGAAGACGTCACTCCGCCCCGGCAAAGGCAAGATGCGGGGAAGGCGCTACAGGTCTCCGAAGAGCTTCCTCCTCGTCGTGAACGACACGAGCAGAGTGCGGAAGGGTTTCGGGAATATGCCAGGCGTGGACGTGACCACGCCATCAGGTCTAAACGCGGAATTCCTGGCTCCAGGTGGAGACGTCGGCCGGCTGACAATCTTCAGCGCTGGCGCCTTCGAGAAGCTGAGGGGGTGGTGATCACGGACCCGCACGAGATATTGATGCATCCATATGTGACGGAGAAGTCCCTGAACATGCTCTCGGGCACTCCGACTCAGGACCTGAAGGATGGCAACAGGATCGAGTTCATCGTCAAGAGGACGGCGACGAAGTACGACGTCAAGAAGGCGTTCGAGCAGATGTTCGAAGTCAAGGTGGACAGCGTGCACACGTTCATCAGAAAGGACGGGAAGCACGCGATCATCAAGTTGAAGCCGGAATTCTCCGCCGAGGACATCGGCATGAGAATAGGAGTGTTCTAGGTGAGGCCATGGGAAAGAACCTGAGGACTCAGAGAAGGGGTCGCGGGACGTCGCCGACCTATCGCTCTCCTAGCCACAGGCACTTCGGCGCCGTCAAGCACTTCAAGGGCGAGGGTGAAGGCGTCGTGGAAGACATAATCCAGGCTCCAGGCCGTTCCGCACCTGTCGCGCTTGTCCGCTACGGCGAGAAGAAGACGATGCTGATCGCACCCGACGGCCTCGAGGTCGGACAAACAGTCACGACCGGCAAACCGGTCATCGAGAGAGGCTGCACGCTGCCCCTGGGTGAGATCCCCGAGGGCACTCTGGTCTACAACATCGAGATGCAGCCCGGCGATGGCGGGAAACTGGTCCGTGCCGCTGGCGCCACCGCGCTAATCGTCAGCCAGGGCGCGAAGACGATCCTGCAGCTCCCTTCGGGGCAGATGAAGGACTTCGATAGGCACTGCAGGGCGACAGTCGGAGTCGTGTCCGGCGCAGGCCGCGGCGACAAGCCGTTCTACAAGGCCGGAAGGAAGTTCTTCGCATACAGATCGCTCGCCAAGGCGTACTTCAAGGTCAGCGGCGTGGCGATGAATCCGGTGGATCATCCTCACGGTGGTGGTGCGCACCAGCATGTAGGAAAGCCCAGCACCGTGTCGTCCGGGGCGCCGCCGGGGCGCAAGGTAGGTAGGCTGTCACCGCAGAAGAAGAAGAAGGTGAAGTAGTGGTCAGGAAGAAGGGCGGTTTCGCCAAGGCAGCGCGCAGGAGGCTCAGGAAGAAGGCAGCGGGCACCGAAGTCCGCCGCAAGAAGGAGTTTACCTACCGCGGCTACACCCTCGAAGAGATGAAGGCGATGACATTGGACGAGATAGTCCAGCTGTTGCCTTCGAGGGCAAGGAGGACCTACAAGCGCGGCCTGGATGAAGCGCAGTCGATTTTCGTTCAAAGGCTCAGATCCGATGGCGCCAGCGAGGACCCACTCCGGACTCACTGCAGGGACGTGCCCGTCCTGCCTGACTTCGTAGGAAAGACCGTGGCAATCTACAACGGCAAGGAATTCGTCAAAGTGGAGATCAAGCCGGAGATGATAGGGCACTATCTCGGAGAGTTCGCGATGACGCGGAAGACAGTCAAGCATTCTGGCCCGGGAGTCGGTGCGACCAGATCATCAAAGTTCATGCCGTTGAAATAGGTGAATAGATGAAGAAAGCGGGATATTCGGCACAGGACGTCGACCCCGAGTCGACAGCGAAAGCCATGGGGCGCGAGCTCTTCATCCCCACCAAGAAGACGTTCGAGCTCTGCAGGGCCATAAGGGGCATGAACGTGGAGAGGGCGAAGGAGTATCTCGAGAATGTCATCGCCCTGAAGCAGCCCGTCCCTTTCAAGACATACAGGCGCTGGGTCGGCCACAAGAAGGGCATCGGACCCGGCAGGTACCCGGTGAAATCCGCGCGCGCGGTGCTCAAGGTCATCGAGAACGCCCAGGAGAACGCAGAGTACAAGGGACTGACGTCCGACAACATGAGGATCAAGGTCATCGCGGCACACAAAGGTTCGCCCAACAAGGCCATGATGCCGAGGGCCATGGGGCGATCAACGCGGTGGTACCACGAGACCGTCAACATAGAGTTGGTTCTGGAAGAGGTGAAGTAGTGGCGAGCGAAAGGAAGATCGTGGCCGATAAAATCAAGCGCGTTCTGCTGAAGGAATACCTCATGAAGGAGACACAGAGGGCCGGCTTCGGCGGCGTGGACATCCAGAGGACGCCCATGGGGACAAGGGTTACCCTCATAGCGGAGCGCCCGGGTCTCATCATCGGCCGCAAGGGAGAGGCCATCAAGGCCTTGACTGAGGCCGTTTCCTCGAAGTTCCAGTTCAACAACCCCCAGATAGAGGTCCAGGAGACCGAGAACCCTTCGCTGAACGCCCAGGTCATGGCGGAGAAGCTCGCGAACGCCCTTGAGAGGGGTTGGCACTTCCGCCGCGCTGGCCACTCGACAGTCAGGCGGATAATGGACGCAGGGGCGAAGGGCTGCTTGATCATCATCGCAGGCAAGCTCACCAGCCAGCGCCACAGGACTCAGAAGTTCAAGGCCGGCCACATAAAATACTGCGGGGAACCGAGGAACCTGTTCATGAGAAAGGGTTTCACGATCGCCAAGCTGAAGCCGGGAGTAATCGGCGTCACCGTGGAGATAATGGACCCGAATGCGAAACTCCCCGACGAAATCGAAGTGCTCGAGATGAAATTGCCCACGCAACCCGCGGAAACGGCAGCCGCCACGGAAGCACCGCCGCCCGCCAAGGGCGCGCCAATCTCTCCGGTTCCGGGCGAGATGCCCGAGCCGGTTGAGCCCCCGACCGAACCCGCCTCCGCTACGGTGGAGGAAGGGAAGAACGAGAAGGGGGAGAAGGTCAAGACCGGAAAAGTCGCGGAGAAGAGGCTCAAGAAGGTCCTCAGGGAAGCAAAGGAGCTCGGCGCGGAAATGGACGTGGATGCCGAGACGAAGAAGAAGGAGACAAAATAATGACTCTAATCAGGCCGCGCGAGATACGGGAGATGGACCCCGAGGCGAGAGTCGCCAAGCTGAAGGAACTGAGGACCGACCTGATGCACGAGCGCGGCGTGGCGGCGATGGGCGGCGCACCGCCGAGCCCGGGAAAGATCCGCGCGCTCAGAAAGAGCATCAACCGCCTGATCACTATCATGAAGGAAGAGGAGAAAAGAACCAGAGGTGAGAAGAAAGTGCCAAAGGAGGCAGCGAAATAATGCCCGGCATTTGCTCCGTCTGCGGTTTGCCAGAGGAGCTGTGCATGTGTGAAGAGATCGCCCGCGAGCAGCAGCATATCAAGATCTACAGCGACAGGAGGCGGTACGGGAAGACGGTGACGATAGTCGCGGGCATAGACTCGAGCGACATCGATCTGCAGGAATTAGCCCGTGTGCTGAAGACTAAGTGCGCCGCTGGCGGGACTGCGAAAGATGGAAAAATAGAGCTCCAGGGCGAGCACCGCAAGAAGGTCAAGCAGACCCTGGAAGAGATGGGTTTCACCGCCGAGGTAAGGTGATGTGAGCATCAGGAAAGGAGAACTGATCGGGCTTCATGTCGAGGTCATCGGGGCCACGGACCCCAGCCAAACCGGGCTGAGGGGCCGCGTGGTGGACGAGACCATGAAGACCCTAATCATCGAGAAGGAAGGAAAGGAGAAAATGGTACAGAAGAAGGGCGCACTGTTCCGGTTCGACATCCACGGCGGAATCGAAGTTCACGGAGAGGACATACTGTTCAGGCCAGAGGAGCGGATCAAGAGGGCGAGGTGAGCAATTGCCGAAGAAGACCAGCAAAGCAAGGGACATAGGAATCGACGTCGCCCCGCCCAAGGCGACCTGCGACGACAAGCACTGCCCATTCCATGGGAACTTGAGCGTGAGAGGCCAGATCCTGAGTGGGGTCGTGGTGTCGACGAAGATGGGCAAGACCGTCGTCGTTAAGAGGGAATACATGAAGACTATCACCAAGTACGAGAGGTTCGAGAAGAGAACGAGGCGCCTGCGCGCGCACAGCCCTCCGTGCCTCGGCCTCGCGGAAGGCGATAAGGTGACACTGATGGAGTGTCGGCCGCTCAGCAAGACAGTCTCGTTCGTTGTCATCGAGAAGAGGGGGACGACCCCATGAAGGGACTCCCTGGAAGGCGAACGAGGGGTTTGCCGAAGGGGGCAAGGCTCGATTGCATCGACAACACCGGTGCCAAGATCGTCGAGATCGTGGAGGTGCCCAAGTACCACGGGACGAGACGCCGCCTGCCGAGCGCGGCGGTGGCGGACATCCTCGTGGTGACAGTCAAGAAGGGGACGCCCGAGACCCGCAAGCAGCTTTTCAACGCGGTCATAGTCCGGCAGAGGAGACCGTGGAGGCGCCCAGACGGAACAATCGTGCAGTTCGATGACAACGCGTGCGTGATCATCACGCCTGAAGGTGAGACGAAAGGATCGGATATCAAAGGTCCGGTCGCGAGAGAAGCGGCGGAGAGGTGGCCGAGGATAGCCGCCACGGCGGAAATGATTGTCTAGGTGACAGAAATGGCGACGATAAAGGCGAGGAAGCAGAGGAAGAGGGCGTTCAACGCGCCGCTCCATGTGAGGCGCAAGATGCTCTCGGCACACCTGGCATCGAAGTACTTGGAGGACGAGAAGTCCGTCTATCCGCGGGCAATTCCCGTGAGGAAAGGCGACACGGTCTACATCATGAGGGGAGACGACAAGGGAAAGGAGGGGAAGGTCGCGACCGTCGACTACCGCGGGGGCATAATCACAATCGAGGGCATCACCCACGCGAAGGCGGACGGGAAGCAGGTCGCCAAGAAAATCCATCCATCCAATGTCATGATCACGAAGATCGACGATTCGGACGCATGGAGAAAGGGCAAGTTGGAGTCCCTGGGGAAGAGAGAATGAAGAAGCACATGAAGAGGCTGGCAGCGCCGAGAACCTGGCGGGTGGAGAGGAAGGTACAGGTTTGGACGGCGAAACCCTCGCCGGGACCTCATCCGACTGAGCGTTCGGTACCCATCGTATCCGTGCTGAGGACCTACCTCCACTATGCGGACAACTGGCGGGAGGCCAGCGCGATATTGAACGGCAGGAAGGTCCGAGTGGACGGCAGAATCGTCTCGAATCTCAAGTTCCCTGTGGGTCTGATGGATGTCCTCGCCCTGGAGGAGACCAAGGAAACCCACAGGATGCTCCTGGACAGGAAGGGTAGACTGGCACTCGTCAGGATCGGGGAATCCGAAGCGAAGTGGAAGCTAGCGAGGATAGAGGACAAGCACACCGTCAGAGGGGGCGTGACCCAGCTGAACCTGCACGACGGCAGAAATGTCCTGCTGGAGAAGGATCAGTACAAGACGAGGACCACGCTCAAGATACATCTCCCCGACCAGAAGATCCTCGAGTCATATCCGCTGGAACGAGGGAACACTGTCCTCTTGATAGGCGGTCGCCACGCCGGCGAAGTCGCGCATATCGACCGGCTCGAGCTCACCAGGAACCCGAAGGCCAACTTGGTCTACTTCAAGGAAGGGTTCTCAACGATAATCGACCACGTTTTCGTCATAGGGGGCGAGAGAAGCGAAGTCACGCTACCTGAAGGGGCGGCGCTGTAGGTGTTGGAATGAACAAGATGCGCGACGTGAGGATTGAAAAGGTCGTAATCAACATCGGCGTCGGCGCTGCAGGCGAGAAGCTCGTCAAGGCGCAGAAGGTTCTCGGCCTCGTGACGAAGAGGAAGTCTGTGCAGACCCTGAGCAGGAGCACGATCAGGGATTGGGGCATAAGGCTGAACATGCCGATAGGCGCGAAGGTCACGATCAGAGGGAAGGACGCGGAGACGTTCGTGCGCAAGGCACTCTCCATCAAGAACAACTCGCTTCCCGCGTACTCTTTCGACCCTCAAGGCAACTTCAGCTTCGGCATCACGGACTACACGGAATTCGAAGGCATGAAGTACGACCCCGAGATCGGCGTCGTCGGCATGGACGTCAACGTGGCACTCGCAAGGCCCGGGTATCGCATCATGAGAAGGCGCATCGCGCCCAAGCGCGTGCCGGCGAGCCACCGCCTAACCAAGGATGACGGGATCGCCTTCGCGCGAGAGAAGCTGGGCCTGGAGGTGGTCGAGTGAAGCCGAGGAAGCAATTCGGCAGGAAGATTGGCTGCAACAGGTGCGGGCGCAAGAGGGGAATAGTGAGACGTTACGGCATGCATCTGTGCCGCCAGTGTTTCAGAGAGATTGCATTCGAGCTTGGATTCAGGAAATACTCCTAGGTGATAGATTGCTGCAGGACCCGCTTAACGACGCAATGGTGACGATGAAGAACGCCGAGACGACCGGGAAGGGCAAGTGCGTCCTACGGCCGGCTTCGAAGCTTGTAGGCAGAGTGCTGAAGGTCATGCAGGAACACGGCTACATCACGGGCTTCGAGTTCGTCGAGGACGGGAAGGGCGGCCGTTATCTGGTAGCACTCAAAGGCAGCATCAACAACTGTGGCGTGATCAAGCCGCGATTCGCGGTGCGCAGGACCGAGCTGGAAAAGTGGGAGGCCAGGTACCTGCCTGCCCAGGATTTCGGGCTGTTGATTCTGACCACTACGCAGGGAGTGATATCGCAGGCCATCGCAAAGGAGAAGGGGATTGGCGGGAAATTACTCGCCTTCGTTTACTGAGGGATAACATGACAGTCGCCGGGAAAGTGGAAGAAACAATCGAGGTCCCTTCGGGGATGAAGGCGAGCATCCAAGGGCATGTCATCACGGTCTCGGCCAAAGGCGCCAAGCTATCCAGGAGGCTCTGGCACCCGCGTGTGAAGATCGCCGTCTCTGGAAACCACATCACGATCAGTAGCGAGATGCCAAGCAGGCGCGAGAAGGCGTTGGTCGGCACGTTCTCTGCGCACATCAGGAACATGATCGTCGGAGTCACAGACGGCTTCAGATGTGAGATGAAGATGGTCTACAGCCACTTCCCGATGAAGCTGATCGTCAAGGATAGGGGATTCGTCATAGAGAATTTCTTGGGGGAAAAATTCCCGCGCAGGGCGCGGATCATGGGCGAAACGCAGGTCGAGGTAAAAGGGGATCAGGTCATTCTCACCGGCCACGACATTGAGGATGTTGGCCAATCAGCTGCGAACATCGAGCGGGCGACCAAGATCAAGAACTTCGACCCACGGGTCTTCCAAGATGGAGTCTACATAGTCGTCAAGCCAGGGGAGGTGCCCTGATGGCCGAAGAGAAAAAGGCGCCGGCGCGCGATAAGGGCATTGACGCCAAGAAGATGGACCATGAGAAGACACCCACGACCGCGAAGCGCGAGACCGAAAAACCCGCGCGCACCGTCATAACCCTCGAGGCCGTGAAGAAAGCGAAGAAGGCAGAGCTGGTCGGGTTCTGCAAGGAGCTCGGTTTGGACGCGGAGGGCAAGGTCGATGAGCTCCGTCACCGTCTTCTCGAGCATCTGGATAAGCATCCGCCCAAAGCGCAGAAGAAGGAGAAGGCGAAGGGTGAGAAGGAAGAAGGCGCGGTCGAGATCAAAGAGGAGGGAGCCTATGTGCCGAAAATCAAGCCCGCCGCGAGCGAGGAGAGGAGTCGGCAGCTCGCCCTGCGAGACAGGATTGCGAGGAAGCGCCCGACCTTCCTCAGACAGGAGTGGTTCAGGTACAAGAAGCTCGGTCTGAAGTGGCGCAGGCCGCAAGGCGGCCAATCGAAGCTCAGGAGGCACTTCAAGTACAGGATCAACGTCGTCTCAATCGGATACAGGGGACCCAAGGTGACTAGGGGGCTGCACCCCTCGGGCTTCAAGGAGGTCCTCGTACACAACCCCGCGCAGCTGGAGGGCGTCGATCCAGCCAAGGAGGCGGTCAGGATCGCGCACGCGGTCGGGATGAGAAAGAGGAAGCTGATCGAGGAAGCCGCCGCCGAAAAGGGCATCAGGGTGCTGAACAGGAGTGGTTCGAGTGGATCTTAGGAATCAGAGGCGAATGGCGGCAAAACTGCTCAAGTGCGGAATTCACCGCGTCTGGATGAACCCTGACAAGGTCGAGGATCTTGAGGATGCAATCACAAGGGCGGACATAAGGACGGCAATTCGATCGGGCACGATAGCCAAGCTTCCCGTCAAGGGCATCTCGAGCGCAAGGAAGCACTACATAACGGCGCAGAAGGCGAAAGGCCGCAGAAGGGGGCACGGAACACGCCAGGGCGCGGCCCGAGCCCGGATGCCCAAGAAGGATGCATGGATCAGGACGATCCGGCCTCTCAGACAGAGACTGCGGGAACTGAAGGAGCAGGGCAAGGTGGACAAAAGCACCTACCGCATTCTCTACATGCAGGCGAAGGGCGGGATGTTCAAGAACAAGGCGCACCTCGAGCAACAGCTCAGGGCCGCGGGCCACCTCAAGGAGGCGAAGAAGTGACGCAGGGGCCGAGGACGAAGGTGCCCTTCCGGAGAAGAAGGGATGGCAAGACGGACTACCGCAAGAGGCTGGGTCTCTTGAAGGGAAATGCACCCAGGGCGGTGTTCCGGAAAAGCCTTCAGAACGCAATCGTGCAGATAGTCGTCTATAATCCCGATGGCGACAGGACCGTCGCGTCCGCGTTCAGCAGGGAACTCGTGCGTTACGGATGGGGTTCCGCGACGGGCAACCTGCCGGCGGCATACCTTACCGGTCTTCTTGCTGGCAAGAGGGCAAAAGCGCGAGGGATTGAGTCGGCCGTGCTCGATATCGGACTCAACTCTCCCACGAAGGGCTCACGGGTCTTTGCATGTCTCAAAGGACTCCTGGACGCCGGCATCGAAATCCCGCACGACGAAGAGGTGCTGCCGTCGGCGGACAGGCTTGAGGGTAAACACCTTGGTGAGAACGTGATGAAAGCCTTTAAGGACGTGAAGGCAAAGTTGGAGGCTCTGTGATGCAAGGCCGAGGCTCTGGGAGAGCAAGAGAAGACCGAACCCGCCAGTGGGTCCCGAAGACGAAGCTAGGGCAAATGGTCTTCAGAGGGGAAATCACCACAATGAGCGAAGCGTTCCGGAGCGGACTGCCCCTCCGCGAGCCCGAGATAGTGGACATATTGCTGCCCGAGATCGAGGACGAGGTTCTCGATGTCAACATGGTGCAGAGGATGACCGACTCCGGCCGCAGAGTCAACTTCGCCATAACATGCGTCGCGGGTAATAGCGACGGCTTCGTCGGGGTCGGAAGGGCGAGGGGAAAGGAGGTCGGGCCCGCCATCCGCAAGGCAATCGACATGGCAAAACTGAGCATCATCGAGGTCAAGAGGGGTTGTGGCTCTTGGGAATGCGGGTGCTACCGCTCCCATTCGTTCCCGTTCAAGGTCATTGGCAGGTCCGGTTCTGTCGAAGTCGTCCTCAAGCCGGCACCCCAGGGCGTAGGCATTGCCGTCGGCGATGTCGCCAAGAGCATCATGCGACTTGCGGGCATAAGAGACGCATGGGCTTTCGCCAGAGGGCATACCAAGACCACGGTCAACTTCGCTCTCGCCGCATTCGACGCCCTCAAACAAACGTCACTCATGAGGGTGAGCGACGACCAGGCATCGAGGCTCCGAATAAGGTCAGGAGCCGAAAAGGTGTTCGTCTACTCCCAAGCCGGAGTGGGCGCGCCAGCAAGTGTTGCTCCGGAAGGAGAAGCGCCTCCGCCCGCGGAGAACGTTGCCAGCGAGGCACCCCCCGAAAGCACCAAGAATGGAAGTGAGAAGTGATGGCAATCGCTGCGGTACGCATCAGGGGAACCGTCCTTGCCCGGCAGACGGTCGTCGACACTCTCAAGATGCTGCGCCTCACGAGGGCAAACCATTGTGTCATTCTGGCAGACACGCCGTCGACGCGCGGCATGCTCAGGAAGGTTAAGGACTATGTTACGTGGGGTGAGGTCACGCCCCAAATCATAGCAAGGGTGCTTCTGAGGAGAGGACATGTCGAAGGGGACGAGGGTCTCAACGACGCATATGTCAAGGCACATTCCAAATACTCTTCAATTTGGGATTTCACGCAGGCGCTGTCCAAAGGCGAAGCCAGCCCCCGGGATGTTGAGGGACTTAAGCCCGTCCTCCGCCTCCATCCGCCACTGAAGGGATACAAGAGTGTCAAGCGCCCTTACGGCGCAGGCGGTGACCTCGGCTACAGAGGGAAGGAGATAGACAACTTGCTGACCAGGATGCTCGGGGTTGAGAAGTGATGGTGTCCAGGACAAAGAAGCTGAGGGGGAGCAGGACGCACGGCAGGGGGAAGAAGCATGGCAGGGGCGCCGGCGACAGGGGAGGCCGTGGGAACGCCGGACTGCACAAACACAAGTTCAAGTGGATGATCAAGTACGACCCGGATCACTTCGGCGCCCACGGTTTCGTCCGCCATGCGGCGACTAGGAAAGCGAAGCTGTCCGTCAATGTCGGAGACATAGAAGACAGGCTTGCGGAGTTCGGATTGAAGGGCGCGGTGCACAAGACGGATGCTGGCTACAAGGTGGACTTGACTATGATCGGCATCGACAAGTTGCTCGGTGCCGGAAGGGCGAACCTGCCTCTCGAGGTGATTGTCGCCGAGGCGACCGAATCCGCGAAGAGCAAGGTTGGGGCAGCTGGAGGCAAGGTCATAACGACGGTTCAGGAGACCCAAAAGGGAGAGTAGATGGCAGAAGAAAGGAAGAGCCTGCTCTACAAGCTGAAGCCGGTGACCGACAGGCTGCCGGCTGTGACTAGGCCTGAGGGCCACGTCCACTTCCGGACGAAGATGATGTGGGTTTTACTGATTCTAGTCCTGTACTTCGTCATGACGAACATCTTCATCTACGGTTTGGATAAAACGCAGACCATAGACTTCTTCTCGAGCCTGCGCGCGATCATGGCGGGGGCCCAGGGGTCCCTGATGCATCTAGGCATAGGCCCCATAGTCACCGGCTCGATCATCATGCAGCTCTTCGCCGGCGCGAAGATCATCAAGCTGGATCTGAAGGACGACGAGGACAAGTCAGTCTACCAGGGCACTCAGAAGCTACTGGTCATCATCATGATCTTCGTCGAGGCGATCCCGCAGGTGTTCGGCTTTCTGACGCCATCTGCCAGCTTCACCGGAGGTCTCGAGAGGTTCTCTCCGGGCAACGGACATCTCCTGGCGCAGTTCATCATAATCTTCCAGCTATTTGCGGGCAGCTACCTCGTTTTCCTCATGGATGAAGTCGTGTCGAAATGGGGCATAGGGAGCGGAATTTCCCTATTCATCGCGGCCGGCGTGGCGCAGCAGATATTCACGGGGACGTTCAACTGGGAGGTGAGCCAAGGCGTTCCGACCGGCACAATCCCGAAGACGCTCTTCTACCTAGGGAACTTCAGGGCGGATCAGCTGGCCAGCGGAGGCTATGAGACTATCCTCCTCTCGAATCCCAACCCAGTGGTCGCGCTGGTCGGAACCGTCATCATATTCCTCGCGGTGGCCTATGTTGAATCGACGCGCATAGAACTGCCCCTCGCGCACGGCGCTGCCCGAGGTGCGCGAGGACGCTATCCCATACGCCTCATGTATGCGTCCAACATCCCCATCATACTGGTCGCGGCGGTCCTTGCCAACGTGAGCATGTTCTCGCTGCTTTTCTGGCAACATCCGGAGTGGCCGCTTGTCGGCAGGCAATGGTGGTTAGGCGGCTATCCATCCGCGAGCGATCCTTTAGTAACGGGCGGCCTGATACAGCAGACGACGCCTATCTCGGGTGCCGCCTACTATCTTTCCTCGATTAGCGGGCTTTCTGACTGGCTGCTGCCGTTGCTGAACCCGCAGAGGTATGACATTTACCTCAGGGGACACGCCTATTGGCAGGTCGCATTGCATCTGGGCGTCTGGCTGGCCGTGATGGTCGGCGGGTCTGTCATGTTCGCGAAGTTCTGGATTGAGACGACGAATATGGGCCCCGAGGCAGTCGCGAAGCAAATAGAGAGCAGCGGCATGCAAATCCCGGGGTTCCGCCGAGACCCAAGGGTGCTCAAACGTGTCTTGGAAAGGTACATTCCTGTCGTGACGGTGATTAGCGGAGCTGGCGTGGGGGCGCTGGCGGCCGTGGCTGATATGATAGGGACTGTCGGCAATGCGAGCGGCACAGGGGTCTTGCTGGCCGTAGGCATCATCATCCAGATGTACGAGGCGATAGGAAGAGAGCAGATGATGGAAATGCACCCGGTGCTGAGGCAGTTCTTCTCGAGCGCCTAGGGCTCCGTCATTTCCCTGGCGCGGTGTCCTCCATCCTCCCGAGGTGGATGCGCAGCAGGGCAAGGAGAGCTGCCAACAGGATCATGTCGACCAAGATGAGCCACCAGAAGTCCCTCGCAAAGCTGAAGGTGCTCACAGGTTCAGCGAAGGGCCAGAGGTACGGCATCGAGGTGTGGGTCAGGAAGTCCACGCCGACATGTAATACAATCCCAGCATAGACGCCTGCAATCACGCGCGGCAGCTTGTCGATGTCGCCAACATCGACCCCGCCGAAGTGAACCCATTTCGTTCCGAATCGACCTTCCCACCATCCCGCCAATGCAGGGTACAACAGGTATACGGCCAGGACCGCCACCATGGCGTCGAATGTCAGAGCACCCAAGAGTGAGTGCATGATTCCATGTCCCGTCTGCGTCTCAACACCCGTTGCGTAGAGGATTGGGATTTCCGCATCCGGAATAACGCTCCCAATGCTCAACCCCGCGAAGCTCCACTTCCTCCGCGCGGTGAGGAAAACGCTCCAGGCGGGGGCAAGATGGAGAGGCGTCAGGGGCATTCTAGGCAACCTCCCGCAGATGCATTGCAGCAGTGGCCGACAAGGAGTTGGCGCCTACACTCTGCGGCAAGCCTCATGCCCCGCCAAGGAGGTGCACGAGCACCGCCTTCTGCGCGTGCAATCGATTCTCTGCCTCATCGAGGACGACAGAATGTGGACCGTCGATCACATCGTCCGTGATTTCCTTGCCTCGGTGCGCTGGGAGGCAGTGCATCACGATGCAGTCGTCCTTCGCAACAGATACGAGCTGCGAATTGACCTGGTAGTCCCTGAAAGCCTTCTCCCGTCGCCTTCTTTCCTTCTCAGCACCCATCGACACCCAGACATCAGTATAGACCACATCTGCTCCCTTAACGGCGAGCATCGGATCCTCGACAATCTCCACCCCACCGCCATACTGCGCCGCGATGCGTTTCGCCGTCTCGAGTACGCGCTCGTCCGGACTGTAGTCTTCGGGGCAGCCCACCGTCATATTCATTCCCAGGAGAGCGCACCCAAGAAGTAGCGAGTTGCAGACGTTATTTCCATCGCCGACATAGGCGAGCTTGAGCCCCTTCATTTCACCTTTCTTCTCCTTCACTGTCAACAGGTCTGCGAGAATCTGGCATGGGTGCTCCAGATCGTCGAGGGCGTTGATCACAGGGACCGTGGAATGACGTGCCAATTCGAGCATGTCCTGATGCTTGAACGCCCTGTACACTATGCCGTCCACATATCTGCTCAGCACGCGCGCCGTGTCGGCGATCGTCTCCCCCCTGCCCAGCTGGAGGTCCGCGGTACTCAGGTATAGGGCATGTCCGCCGAGTTCCGTCATCGCGACTTCGAAGGAGACCCTTGTTCTGGTGCTGGGCTTCTCGAAGATCATCGCCAGGCTCCGCCCCTTCAATGGCTCGGAAATCTGTCCGGCCATGCTCCTGTTCTTGAGGCTCTGACTGAGCTCGAGGAGGGCGATGAGATCCTTCTCCACATCCACGAT
>Ga0315277_10001046_pt1 | contig 41373 bp, 28 predicted proteins | sample YL17G05_15_MG_FD_203695 | JGI IMG/M metagenome (GOLD analysis project Ga0315277, IMG submission 203695) | Sediment microbial communities from Yellowstone Lake, YNP, Wyoming, USA - YL17G05_15 | ecosystem: Environmental > Aquatic > Freshwater > Lake > Sediment | place: USA: Wyoming | collected... | reverse complement strand
TAATAAACCTGCAAGATTTCTATGACTTCGTCAGAAATGAAACCTTTCAAGTCGAGCCTAATGAACAAATCGGTTCACTAATCTTCGAAGATAGCCAGTCAAACTCAGAGTATTCAATAGATTCCATTCAATTTGCTGGCTTTTCAAGTAACGACTCAACAAGTGAATTCCTTCCCTCAAGCATGGTTGCTCTCTCGCAAAATGAGTATTCAACAGTTCTAGAGAACGACCCAGCTAGGTTCAATTACTCAACCCTCATTCTACCACGTGACCTAAACCAATGGGATAAAACTGAAAACCAAGAGTTCCAAAAATACGTGAACTGGGTAAACCAAGGAGGCCATTTAATTGTTCTTGAGAGCTCAGGTACTTTGCCATCTTATGAAACTAGAAACTGGACAGAAAGCAATTATATTGGTTGGGAAAATGAAAACTTCACAGGGTGGACAGCATCTTATTGTTCCGCTGTATTTAACGGCAGCGTTGTAACTGTGAAAACAGATAATTCGAGCGTTGGTGGACAACATGACTTTAAATTGCCCGTTAACGTAAATCCAAACGAGTACCCCTATGTTACAATCCGATGGAAAACGGACGGGACTAAACTCTATTTTTACCTTGTAGGCGCCAAAACTGTTTACTACATCTCATTGGGCAGTTCTACAAGCTGGCAAACAACCGTAATAAACCTGCAAGATTTCTATGACTTCGTCAGAAATGAAACCTTTCAAGTCGAGCCTAATGAACAAATCGGTTCACTAATCTTCGAAGATAGCCAGTCAAACTCAGAGTATTCAATAGATTCCATAGGATTCTACAAAGTGTACCCCTTGCCACCCTCTCTAGGTTTCGCTAATGCGTTATCAACATACAGTGAAAACAATGTCGAGGCTAATGGCATCGGAAGTCAGACAGGTGATCTGCATTTTCGGTCAACGATCACACTGCCTGTAATTCATTCGAGTGACGTAAATGTAAGAATCATCGCTAATTACACGATGAATGATGAACCTGTTTCTCCTTATGCTCTTACAAAGAGCGTTGGAAATGGGGAAGTCACCTGTTTAGCGGTGTTACCGTATTTTTCCGCGATTGAAAATCCGACCAGCAACATTAACAGGGACTTTTTCAAAAACATGGGTTCTTTGCTCAACGTGGCAGACCCAGAATTGAACAAAAACATTGTCGAACGGACAGATTATTTCCCTCAATTTGACTTTACAAAAGACCCTGTAAACTTTACTGGCAAGGTAAGTATTGACACGGATTTTATTCAGCTTCCAAATTCAAACGCAAGTAGTATAACAATTGTTTCAAATAACGGAGAAACAAAATCAATAAACTTTACCGATTCCGCGATAGAACAAGTTGAATACGTTTATCCAGTAAAGTTCAGAATAGATGCTTCGGCGATGCAGTTAGTTGGAACTGGCATAGGAAGCTATTTGAATTTTGGCATCAGTGGTGACTTCAACTTAACGATGGAAATTCCGAAAAACAGCAATGTCAACATGTCAATATGGAACGGGCAGACACTGCTAAATGAAACATTCCAAGATAGCAATATTCAATTAAGCATCAAGAATGGCTATTCAACAATTGTTTCAGTGAAAAACCCAACAGTCACAGCAGAAGGAAACGCTTATTTCAGCAGCGCCAGAATTTACAGGAACTATTATAAAATGCCTTTGTTCTACGATGACGGTTCAGACCAGTTTGAAGTAATCGGAAATGTAACATTTAAAATCGCACAATCAGACAATGGCATAAATTTCGTAGACAACTTTGCTTTTAACGGTAAGTGGGTTAATCCTACAACCGAACAAACACAACAACCCTCATTCACTGAAATGGATATACCTTGGCTTAGCGTTCTAACATCGCCCTTCCACGTGATTTTGGTCACGACGATGTCTGCAGTACTCGCAATCTATGCTCTCTTACGCCTCAAAAAGAAAATTGGAATTAGGTTGAAGCGAGGTTAGAGCGTACAGTCAGTGCCGCGGTTCAGGTTATGAAAGTGAAAAGATCTCAAGGTGAGTTCTATGACAAAGATATGGCTCATCAACTGTATTAATGAAAACCGAAAAAGAGCTGTTGAAACATCATACAGCGGCTTAGGAACTAGTTACATCGCTTCCTATATCAAAAAATATGGAGAGTTTCAGGATGTAATTATCACAGAGACTGGTCAAAGCCTCGGGTCGGAATTGGTCAGAAAAGTAAACCCAGATGTTGTGGGTATCTCAAGTGTCACCCAAAATTTTAATGTTGCCCGAGAAATTGCCAAAAGGATCAAGAAAGAATCAGACATACCCGTAATAGTCGGCGGTCATCATATAACAGCATTACCAAATAACCTAACCGAAGACATCGATATAGCCGTTCTTGGAGAGGGAGAACAAACCTTCCTAGAGCTCCTTTGCGCGTATGAAGTAAATGGGCTAGACAAAGACAGGTTAAATGAAATAGATGGAGTAGCATACAGATATAACAACAGCCTAAAAATTACCCCAAGACGGGAACCAATTAAGCCTTTAGATAAAATTCCCTTTCCCGCAAGGGACTTGTTACAGGTATCTTCAAACAATCTTTACATGTTTACCTCAAGGGGATGTCCATACAAGTGCATATTTTGTTCTTCATCAGCTTTCTGGCATGGCGTGCGATTTTTCTCAGCCGAGTATGTAGTCGATGAAATTAAGGAACTGGTTGAGAAATACAGTGCAAAATACATCAACTTATACGACGACTTATTCATTGCAAACAAGAAAAGGCTCAAAAAGATAGTGCAATTAATCAAAAAAGAAAGATTAGACCAAGAAGTTAGTTTTGCTTGCTTAGCGAGAGCAAATCTGGTTGATGAGGAAACGACCTCTCTGCTGAGATCTATGAATGTGAAACATGTGTCTCTAGGACTCGAATCGGGTTCAGAGAGAATACTCTCTTATCTGAAAGGGGGGACGGTTACGGTGAAACAGAATAAGAGTGCCGTGAATATTCTGAAGAAACACAGATTCGACGTTGATGCCTCTTTTATCATAGGCTCTCCTACAGAAACAAAGCTAGATTGTCTGCAAACATTGGATTTTCTCAAAAGAAGCAAAATAGATAACGGCGAAACTTACGTTTTATTACCCTTTCCAGGGACGGATATTTGGGAGTATGGCAAACAAAGAGGTTTACTAAATGATGATATGAACTGGGATAATTTTGAAATATACCTCGAAGACAACGCTAACAAGCGGGTAATCATTGCTGATAAGATGAGCAGAGAGGAATTGCTGGGCATTCTTACTTTATTTAAAAAGGAATGGAATAGAAGGGCTCGGAGACATTTGGTGCATTTTGTCATTTGGCATCCAAATGAACTATTATCATTCATCCATAGAGAAACAGAAAAGTGGATCAAATGAGAAAAGAAGAGGTATTTAGAGATACCAAAAATTGGTACTTGAAAGCATCTAATTACGCATCCTCAGAACTAATCAACTTTGTAACTCAACATGCATGGAAAAGAATACTAGATGTTGGATGCGCAACAGGCGAATATTGCAAGAAACTGAACGCGCTCGGATTCGAGTCTATCGGTGTTGATATAAACCCACAATATGTTGCAAAGGCAAAAACTAACGGCGTAGAAGCGTACTGTATGGATGCTAAATCAATCAAATTTCCAGACAATTCGTTTGACACTGTCATACTGTTTGAGGTTTTAGAGCATGTGGATAACCCACACGATGTTTTAATAGAAGCCAAGAGAGTTGCGAGAAGAAATATCTTAATAACTGTACCAGATTGCACTGCTGTCTCTGAGCTGAGGAATTTCGGGCTTACTTACGAACATATGCTGGACAGAGATCACGTAAATTTCTTTACACTGAAAGATTTGGAAAATTCGCTTTCAAGGCATTTTAAAAGTTTTAAAATTCAACAACGTCAACGCATAATATTAGGGGCGGTTGGACTGCCTTGGTGGCTACAAAAACCCATACTTTTATTGCGCAAATCAAAACTTGTCAAAGCAGATATTTATTTTAGATTATACGCGGTAGTTGACGTGAGTAAGAAAAATGGCGAAATGACGAACTTATAAATTTCTGAAACACCTAGAGTATAGTCAATATGGCTAGCAAACCACTTGCTTCTGTCATCGTCCTTAACTGGAATGGCATGACTTTTCTCAGGACCAGTCTATCATCTCTAACGAGTCAAACATATCCTGACTATGAAATAGTTTTCGTAGACAACGGTTCAACAGATAACAGTATTGAGTATGTCAGACAGAATTTTCCAGCAGTAAACATAATCAAAAATGCTGGAAACCTCGGTTTTTCAACCGGCAACAACATAGGCTTCAAAAATACCAAAGGAAAATACGTCATCACCTTGAACAACGATACAAAAGTTCAGAGTAATTTCATCGAAGAATTAGTTAGAATCGCTGAAAGTGATAGGAAAATAGGTAGCGTCGGATGTAAAATACTTCAATTCGATGGAACAATACAATATGGACCTAAATTTACGAACAGATTTGGCCTCATTATTAGCGCACACAAACCGGAAAGCTATGACAATTTCTCCTTCACGTTGGCTAACTGCGCGTGCGCTTGCCTTTACAGAAGATCCGTAATTGAGAAAATCGGAGGCTTTGACGAATATTTCTGGACAGATTGGGAGGATCATGATCTCGGTTTAAGGATAAATCTGTGTGGTTCTAAGAACGCCTATACGCCTAAAACAACCGTTTTGCATGTCGGCGGAGGAACCGTTAAACTGTCTAAGACTGACAAAGAGAGATATTTACGCATAATAAGAAACACAATATTTACTTATGTAAAGAACTACGAAGCAGAGAACCTCATCTTACCTTTAATCTTTTTTGTTTCCTACTCAATAGCCAACCATTTTCTTTTTATCGTTCACAATGAACTTCGGATATTAAGAAATTGCTCTCAAAACAACACAGACACCTACAACGTATTAATTAATAATAGAAAAAAGTACCCTGCGATATTTGGTGCATTCTTCCAATTTCTGAAGGATAAACTGATCTGGGCAAAAAGGAGAGAAATACAAGCAATGAGGACAGTGCCAGATAAACATGTTTTTTCAATAACGCGTGAGCGTGTAGCTAAAATGGTCTAATACCGTTTTTGCCCTTCTTTCGCCTGTTTGTCCTTGTTATGAGCTTGGCAGCATCTTTTCCGTTTTGAAGGATCGACACTGCTACGCAGATATTCCCAACGCATGTAAACTAGAAATTTGAAAGAGGGTTGGTGGCTATCTGGACGCGCTAGAAACTCATGTCTGCACTTCGACCGTTATCTTGTAGTCTTGTACATTGTTAGTTACTAGTATGATGTACCAGTTCTGATCAGATGCTAGAGGGCCGATGGACACTTCAAGGCGTTTTATATTCAGCATAGTAGACGTACCGCTGGAAGCAGAGTAGGTTGTTTTCTGGTAGACATGTACCATGGCTTCGGTGTAGTTCTGGGACGGAGATTGTATCGTGACATTTATGTTTCCCGTTCCTTGCCAAGACAATGTGGCTATAAAGTCGGTTGTACCCGCCGGTACTTTAGCGAGGAGGTTTGAAGAAAAGCCTGGGCTGTTTTGAGAGTCAGCTTGGATCTCAGCCGCCGAAAGGGCTCGGCTGTAGATGCGAACCTCGTCGATGACACCGTTGAATTGATAAAGTGACACCCCTTGCATCATTCCGATCCATAGATTATTTGTGGAAGAATCTATTGTTCCTGTTAAAGTAGGCAATGTTCCGTCGAGAACCCCGTCAAGATAGACTTTTGCACCTGTTACACTATCATAAACAGCCACTACCTGATGCCATTGGTTCGATGGAATGGTAGTAGCTCCAATAGTCCATGAACCGTTCGCTGCGCCACCATTGTATCGGTAAAACCCGATTTTTCCTGTTGCACCCACACCAAAAGTGTAAGCGTTGTTTTTTCGCAAAATGTGGCTTACCAAAGAACTATCGTATGCGGCAAGGTTTATCCATGCCTCCAAGGTGATCGCATTAACAGTGTTTAAACTATTGTTGTTAAGCACTTCCACGTAGTTGTTTAATCCGTTGAAGCTGAGGGCTTGACCATATCTTCCAGGCACCCAAGTTGCGCCGTAAACTGTGCCGTTGTTTCCGTTTCCGCTACTGTCGCTGGTTACGATTCCGCTTCCTTCGTCGAAGCGCCACCAGCCCACCAGCCCGGGATGAGCATCCAGAACAGCGGCTTCAGATACTTTGCCGCCCTGCCACAGTATGCCTAAGCTTGCTATTAGGACCGCGCATATGACGACAGTTGCTAGAATCAGTCTCTTTCTCTTAGTTAATGTCAATTTACTTTTCATCGCTTCTCACCTCCCCCCACGTTCTGTCACGCCTAGCATTAGTATAGGTGACCGCAAATCCAACGTCCAACTCAGACCACCCCCAGCCACGCAGCGTCGTACGCCGTCAGAACAACCGAGACAAGCAACACACAAGAAATCAGCAAGACTACCAAACGACGCCTGTTCAAGCCATCCCTCTTCTCATCTTACTCTTTCCAAGAGTCATACATAAACCTGATTCCGTGCGCGCTCCTATATTGAGTCCATGAATCGCCTCTTTTAACTACGAGTCTAATCGGCAACTTTTTTTCCTCCATACAGTTTCGTCCCAAGATTGCCTTCAGCACTCGGCAGAACTGCTTCAATATGGTTAGTGACGAAGCAAAAAAAGGTGGGTGCTGATTATACATTAGCGCTCTAAGCATGCGTAAAGGCGATTTGTGTTATGGTTATGTTTGCTGCTGTTCCGTCTGAGCTCATGAGTCCGACGTAGACTAATCCGGTCAGTGTTCTTCCGGCGTAGGGGATCAGGTCAAACGTTGTGGCGTTGAGTGCAACGGGGTCCTGCCACCATACTACATCGAAAGCGCTCCCATCATCTAAGAAGAAGCGTAACAAGATCCTAGCGTTGGTGCTCCCGGTTACGGTCGCGTTCACGTATGTATAGCCCGACAAGCTCAGTCTCGACACGTCAAGGCTGAATATCGCCACCTTGCTATTGGTGTCGGCCGCGTCAAGCTCAAGGTAGAGACTGGACGCGCTACTAGTCAGGACGTACGTGGCGTTGGTGTACTGTGGGTCTTCTTGCCACCCGGACAGAGGGACTGATGGTGAGAGGGTCTGAGTTGCGAAGGCGATCTGTGTTATGTTGATGTTTGCGGGTGTTCCGTCCGAACTCATCAGTGCGACGTACACTAATCCGCTCAGTGTTCTTCCGGCGTAAGGAGCCAAATAGAATCTTGTGGCGTTTAGTGTAGCTGGATTCTGCCAGTATACTACGTCGAAAGCGCTTCCATCATCCAGGAAGAAGCGTAACAAGATCCTAGCGTTGGTGCTCCCGGTTACGGTCGCGTTCACGTATGTATAATTCGACAAGCTCAGTCTCGACACGTCAAGGCTGAATATTGCAACTTTGCTGCTGGTGTCGGTCGCAGCAAGCTCAAGGTAGAGACTGGACGCGCTACTAGTCAGGACGTACGTGGCGTTGGTGTACTGTGGGTCTTCTTCCCATCCTGACAATGGAACCAGCGGTTGCAAGTCTTGAGCTTGGAAGCTGATCTGTGTTATGTTGATGTTTGCCGCTGATCCGTCCGAACTAATAAGCGCGACGTACACTAATCCGCTCAGTGTTCTTCCAGCGTAAGGAGCCAAATAGAATCTTGTAGCATTTAGCGTAGCTGGATTCTGCCAGTACACGACGTCGAAACCGCTCCCATCATCCAGGAAGAAGCGTAACAGTATCTTGGCATTATTTGTGCCTGCGACCCTAGCGCTAACGTAGGCATAGCCTGACAAGCTCAGTTTCGGAGCATTAAGGTTGAATATTGCCACCTTGCTGCTCGTATCTGTCGCTTCGAGCTCGAGGTAGAGGCTGGACGGGGTGCTCGTCAAAACGTATGAGGCGTTAGTGTACTCGGGGTCCTCCTGCCACCCGGACAAGGGAACGTAGTACTGAGTCTGGTAGGTGCCTGTAACGGTCTCAACACGTGAAATAGTCAAGGGCGAAGTCTCATTAGCGCTCAGAAACACGTACTGTTTCCCAGAGTCCACCGACAAAGGCGAGTAGAAACTGAAGCTCACACTCGCCCCACTATCATACCAGTCAGAATGACCATCTCTGCTATAGTCTGTTCCGCCAACAGTCATGACCGTACCAGTGAAGTCACTGCCAACACCAGACTGAGCAAAAGTAACGTGATACTGAAAGCCGTAGTTTCCGGTTACCGTTACCGGACCCGTCACAGTTATGGGTGCAGCAGGTCCGGTGGCTGAATTATACCTGAACCTCTGGCCGGAAACGGTGCTCAAAACAATCACTTGATAGTCGTAAGAGACCTTGTCGCTACTGTTAACCCACACCGAATATGGCAAGTCTGTAAAAGTCAGAAAAGTCACAGTTGATGAGCCGTTAGTCACCAAGACAGTTCCCGTCGCCGTTCCATCCAATCCGCTTACAGCAAACGTGACGTTGTACTGAGTCGTCCAGGTCGCAGTGGCCGTCTTAGGACCGGCCATCAGAATATTGTCTGAAGGCGAACCGGAACCCGTAGCGGCTCCACTCCAACCAGCAAAGACATACTGAGTACCAGTAGTGCCCGCAACCGTCAACGGAGTGATAGTTGCCTGAGCATTAGTGTCCGCATCATACCAACCCTCACCGCCAGAAGTGCCATGACCACCATTCTCAACAGTCAAATAATACTGATGAGTCCAAGAAGCAGATTCGGTGATAGGCCCATTCATCGTGACTAGCAATGTAGCCGGATTGTCAGTGCCAGTGTAGCTTCCAGTTCCTGAACCAGTCCAGCCGTTCCAGACGTACCGCTCACCAGCTCCAGCAGAAGGAGCAGTAGCATCAATTGTAACGGTTGACCCAGCATCATACCAGTGACCACCACCAACACTCGGAGCAGTCGACCCCAAGTTCGCAGCCATTGTCAACTCGTACTGAGTCTTCCAGTTAGCCAAGGCCGTCTTGGGACCATCCATAGTGATGGCATCGCTCTGAGCGTAACTAGTTCCAGAAGCATCAGTACCCCAACTGGTGAAGACGTACCGAGTACCAGCACCGCCTGAAACGGTTCCATCAGTCAAAGTCGCATAAGCCGTGGAACCACTGTCATACCAGCCAGCACCGCTAGGAGTATCGTACAATGAGCTGACAGTCAAATAGAACTGCTCTCCCCAATCAAACTCTATCGTATGAGCAGAAGCTACACTCGTGAAGGTGTAGCTGGTTCCAGCAGTCAATGATCCACCGTCAAGCCTGTAGCCAGTGCAAACCCACTGATGATCATTAGCAACGACGTCAGCAGGACTCGTCACAGAAGCAGGGAAACTACCGCCAGAATCAACCCAGCCGGAAGCAGTAGGCGAATCATGAACACTCGTAACATTAATGTACCACTGAGTCATGTAGCTGCCAGTAACCGTCGTTGTACCTGAAACCACCAATGGCGAAGCATCCGTGCTCGTTTTGAAGTAGCGCTTCCCAGCATCCACGGTCAAAGGCGAAGCATAAGAGTAAGCAATGCTGGCCCCACTATCATACCAGTCAGAATGACCGTCTCTGTTGTAGTCTACTCCGCCAACCGTCATGACCGTACCAGTGAAGTCACTGCCAACACCAGACTGATCAAAAGTCAAGTAATACTGGTGAGTCCAAGAAGCAGCCTCAATTACTGGACTGTTCATCGTTACCTCAGCCGGGTTAAGCACGGTAGTGTTACCGTCAACACCCGTTCCAGTCCAGCCGACCCAGACGTACCGCTCACCCGCTCCAGCTGAAGGAGCAGTAGCAGAAATCGTCACCAGCGAACCAGCATCATACCAGTGACCACCACCAACACTCGGAGAAGTCGACCCCAAGTTCGCAGCCATTGTCAACTCGTACTGAGTCTTCCAGACCGCCGAGGCCGTCTTCGGACCATCCATAGTGATAGCGTTGCTCAAAGCGTAACCAGTTCCAGAAGCGTCACCACCCCAATTAACAAACACGTGTTGAGTACCGTTCAGATGGTCAATCGAGCCAATGCTCACACCAGCGTTAGCCGTAAGGCCATTGTCATACCAACCCTGCCCACTAACAACGCCATAATCTGAAGTGACAGTCAAATAATACTGAGTCTTGTAAGTAGCTGAAGATGTCCCTGAACCCGTTATAGGCGAAGTAAGACCTGAATCTCCGGTTTCAACGAACTGTTTACCTGCACCGCCTGAGATGACAGTTGACCAACTGAATGTGGTTCCACTGTCAACCCAGATGTTGTTAACAGGAAGGTTGGCATAGGTATAGTTTGTCGTTCCAACAGTAAGAACCGTGTTGGAGCCAGCATCGCTAGTTAACCCAGTCTGACTGAATGACACTTGATACTGTGGACCGATGTAGGAGGAATCAATGATTACAGAGTCGAAATAAGTGTCTATTTGCGGCAACCCCGCTCCACTGCTGTCTGCCCAGAAAGACAATTCGTTGCATTGCCCCTTGGTTCCCGTGTTTTTACCTGTAACACTTGCAACTTCCACTCCGTCAACATAAAGTCTTGATTCACCAACGCTGGAGGCACCAACTTTCTTGATCTCCACACAATACCAAGTATCCACACTTACCGTAGACGAAGATACGCTAAAATACCAATTGGCATCATCATCTGGCATGCCAATCCTCCAGTAAACAGTTCCATCATTATTATACGCCGAAATCTCTGTTACGTAAGTTGGGTATTCTGACATGCCAAAATAAGCGGGATAATAAATTGCTCCGTTTGATGAAGGCAACGAACCGAATCTAACGTAAAAACGAGCGTACGCAGTGCTGACAGTTGAGAAATCCTTGTAAATGTTTGGATGAACATCCAAGTCTAGCGGGCGCACGATATGTGCGGCGTAACTTCCTTGGTGGACTGGACTTGTAACAGTTTCGACGGTGCTTCCCGTTGGAATGCTTGTTCCAGTCCATGCCGAAAAGTCACCGCTTTCAAAACCATCACTAAAAATAGCAGGATTTGCATGCGCTACCGGGCGAAAAGCTACGAGTAGAACTAACATGCAAAACAAGAACATCAGGAGAAGCATCAAAGAGAGTTTCAATTTACCCACATAAATCATCCTCAAAGCAACGAATCACTTAACCTCTCTTCCTAACACAAATAAAGGTTATTGCTGAAACCGAAACATTGCCTCATCAGCACGCCGGACACAATGCGCGCTTGCTCCAGTTCTCCAGTATCCAATTCAAGCCACCTCCAACCATGCGGCCTCGTAAGCCGTTAACCGCGGAGGAACCAGACTGACCTCCACCACGTAGGTTCCAGCCACGGCCGGAACGTTCCAAGTGAAACTGTACTCGCCCACCGCGTCCGCGGCAACATTAATTGTTTGAAAGTCAAAGTAATAGTAGTCGCCTGGGCCGGTGACGGTCAACGTCAAAGTAGAGGTTAAGAGCGGATTCAACTGGTTGAGCACGTTCACTCTAAGGGTCACTGACTGACCCCGCACGTACGTCGTCCGATCTGGATCAACAGATAAGAGAAGATGCACAGTCGGCGCCCACGTTGGGTTCCAAGCGCCCATCAGTGGATAGTTGTCCACGTTGTTCGCATAGATAACGTACGCCGTGTCTCCTATTCCGTCGCTTCCAGTCTCGTTTTGGTGTGGGCCACTAAAATTGTCGACACCTGTGTAGTCGTTCCAGTAGTTTCCACCCGAAGGATAGCCATCGTCCCAAACGTTGCCAGACGAGCTCGGATCCACGTGTGCTTGGACGGTGTTGTTGACGAAATTGTTGTGGAAAACTCGGTTGTAATAGCAACTCCAAATAATGTATATGCCGTACCGAGTGTTGTTGGCGAAGTCGTTGCCAACTATGTTGTTATAGCTTGAGAAGTCTTGAAGCTTGATGGCACCAACGTGATTGTTCGCTAGTCTGTTTCTGCTTATGTTATTGTTCTGAGACATTTCCAGAAAGATTCCTGCGTAGCTATTCATTGTTATGTTGTTTGCTTCTACTGTGTTGAAGCTTGATTGTTGGTAGTAGATTCCGTTGCCATTGGAAAACAAGTTTGTTTCCACGATGTCGCAGTTGGAACAGCCCTGTTCGTATATTCCATCTTGAAACGATCGTATCGACACGTTGCTAATTGTCACGTTGCTAATACTGTTCAGGTAGATTCCATAGGAACCGCTTTGGCTCGTCGTATTAAGCGTGAAGCCTGCGCCGTCCAAGACGGCGTTGCTTCTTTGGATGTCGATTCCATCAACAAGATTCCCGGTAATGTTGCCCGTCAGCCAGTAAGCGTCCCCGCTCCTGCTGATTGGAGCACTTGAGGGTGACACGTCCCCGTTTGCCTCAATGTATATTCTATCGATCAACAAGAAAGTAGTCCAACTTGTGATCGGGGTGTCGCTCGTGGATGCTGTAACCGTAACATTGTATTGTCCCAGTATTGCCTTGGGGCCGGCGATTGGGAAACTGTCATTGTACATTCCATTCTGGTCTGTCGTAGTCGTTTTCAAATGGTAGGGTGAGCCGGTACTGCCTGACAATCTCACGACGACTGAAACATCAATGCTTGCAACATGATAATCATTATAGGTCAATCTTCCGCTGACGTATACCTTGTCTCCAACGGTATAGTAGCGCCTGTCCGTCTGCACCGTTAGTGACCAGCCGGACTGCGGCGAATATGCCAGCACGAGAAGCGTGAGTACCAACACAGGCATCAACACAAGTGCTTTAAGCGTGCTCCCTTCCCCAATAAATGCGCTCTGACCGAAGGATAATAACGTTGCTAGAAGAAACCTCTATGTTGCCTACATCGTAAAATTCGATCTTGTCTCTCGGTCACAAAACGTGCGCTTTCGCAAGGTGAAGGCCGGTTCGTCAAACTCAACGCACACGCGCGCTGGCTAGCGTAAATCCATGTTTGACTAGGTTACCCTCAGCCATGCAGCGTCGTACGCCGTTAGCTGTGGTGGAACCAAACTAGCCTCCACGACGTATGTTCCGGCAACATTTGGAATGTCCCAGGAGAAGCTGTACTCGCTAGCCGCGTCGGCCGTTACGTTTATGCTCTGAAAGTCAAAATAGTAGTAACCTTTAGGACCGGTAACAGTCAAAGTCAAAGTGGACTTTAAGGGCGGATTCAACTGGTTGAGCACGTTCACATCAAGAGTCACCGACTGATTCCTCAAGTACGTCGCTTGATTCGGCTCCACACTCAAGAGAAGGTGCGCAGCCTGCCCAGGCGAACTCGTCAAAGTGAACTGACCAGCGCCAGTGCCCTCCGTGGCACGCTTCACCACAACGTAATACTCTCCGGACAGAGCAGGAATGTAAGTTATGTTCTCGAAACCCCCAACCGCCGCCGTCGTGCTCTTCGCCACGATCACAGGCTCGCCGTAAGCGTTTCCAGTCGTGTTGTAGAGGTAAACGTCGTAGTCCGCCCCAGACGGCACGCGGAGCGTGAAATTGTACGTCACGCCCGAAAAAAGCCGGACATTCCTCGCCCAAGCGAGTCCTTGACCGAGCACCGAAACGTTGCTAAGGGTCGGAGGCATACCCAAAGTGTCCGACACGCTCGTCCCGATCTGGTAAGTCTTCAACACGGCGTCCGCCGCAGCGTCGAGGTTCAGCCTTCCGTACCCTTCGTGCACGTCTTTTCCTCCGCGGTCAAGGGTTGGCGACGTCGACGAAGTGCCACCTTCTCGAAGATTCGGATAGGTCTCCGTAGCCGTCATCAACAGAATCATCTTGGGCAGCAGGGCTTGACTCCTCGTCCAGTTCCAGCTAGCGTATCCTCCCATGGCCTGCTCCACTATGTCAACCGCGCCAGCGACCACAGGCGTGGCCATGGACGTCCCTTGCATTGGGGCCGAATCGTTGGGCTGAACGTCCGGCCACTTGCCCTCTGCATCCCCGTTGTTTGAGTCCGCGCTGAATAATGGCACGGCAAAAAGGCCGCCTCCTGGAGCAGTGACGTCGGGCTTTACTGTTTGCCCTGTGTACCGTGAGGTTCCGCCTTGGCTGCTGTAGCTAGCTATGTTGTCAAACTGGTTCATAGCCGCGACAGTGACGACCTCATCCACTGAGCCAGGAGTATATATGTAGTTGCTTCCTGACCCACTGTTTCCTGCCGCAACAACGGTGGTTACTCCGCTATTCACCAGATTCACTACAGCCAGGTCTACTGTGCTTACCTCGGAGCCGAAGCCCAGGCTCATGCTGGCAACGGTTATGTGGTAGGTCATTCTGTTCGCGATTATCCAGTTTATGCCGTTGATCAGCCCTGTTGATGTCCCCGAGCCTGAGTAGTCCAGGACTTTGACTCCTACGAGTTTCGCTTGGGGTGCTATGCCTGTCCAAGCTGAGAAGCCGTCTGATGGCGGCGTGTAGGGCCATGACATCGTGAATACTACGTAGAGATTTCCCGTTCCCCTTGTTAGGCTCATCAGCACGTGGTACATGTCGTAGCCGCCTGAAGGAGTCGAGACCACATTGTAGGTTAGCGTATACCACGTGTTTTGGCTGGGCGTGCTCACCGAAGCTGCTGGAGTCCAAGATCCAGTGTTAAGGGTTTTGTCGCCATAGTACAGCGGTAGTGCTGAAAGCTTGGCTGTGCCAGTGGTTGCCCATTTCACTTTGATTGTTATTGTACCTGTTTTGTTCACCATCATGCCGCTTATGAGGTAAGTGCCAGTACTGGATACTGATCCTAGGTTGGCTCCCCACGTCGCTGTAGCGTATCCTGAAGCGTCCACGCTGAAGAACCCGTCTCCAGCAGCCAGTCCGGAAACGTGTGAGCCGTGTCCGTTATCGTCGAAGGGTGTGGCTGTCGCGTTTATCTGGTTGTTCCAACCAACTATTTTTCTTGAGAAGTTCTGATCGCCATAACCAGGCGAGAAATCTGGGTGAGAAGCGTCTATTCCCGTGTCCAAAACTGCAATCGACGAGTTCGAGTCTCCCTGCAGCCCCAGAGTGTTCCACACGTAGGGTCTAGCACCTACCTGTGTTGCCGCGTAAGCCAAACTTGCATTACAGACAGCTTCCTTCTCAACCAACAGCACATCGGGGCACTGCTCGGCGAAAACCTCAATATCATCGTAAGGTATTCGTCCACCGAACCCGTATATGGCGTACGTCCAAGGAGAAGTGGTCAGGTATCCACCCGACGAAACGAAGACGTCCGCGTCATGAACCGTCGGTTCAGCGTTCAACGTGACAGTGACGTTCACGTACTCCTGAGCCGTGCCGTTGCCTAGTCTATCAGCGATTTCCTGGTCGAGACCATCCTCAACACCGTCATGATTCTTATCAACATCCGCCTGAACACGCATGATCGGAGTGTACACAGGACCAGAGTGAACGACGGCGGGCGAGCTGAACGGCATATTCTTCATAGGAACAACCGAGACAAGCAACACACAAGAAATCAGCAAGACTACCAAACGACGCCTGTTCAAGCCTTCCCTCTTCTCATCCTACTCTTTCCAAGAGTCATACATAAACCTGATTTCGAACATGACACAACAACAAGCCCCATCCTACGACGATTATTCAAACGAGAGTCTGGAACCAAAAGACCAGCGCGGGCTGACCACACAGTACATATTTCAGTAGCGCGCGACAGGTGATTTTGGCAACAGCCTAGCCCGTGAACCAGTTCCGCTCAGATTGTCAACCTCGGTGAAGGGGGCAATACCGCTTTTTGTTGCAGACCGTCAATAATCCTTTGGGCGTTCTGAACGCGTTGCGCGTCTTGCTGAGGAACGGTTTGTTTTAAGAATCAAGATTCGGACTTCATAACCCATTTATCCGCACTTGAGCACTGCTATTCAAAGCTACGCAGGTTGAGACCATGTCAATCGAAAAACTCAGTGTGGAAAGTAAACGAGAACTCGAAGAGATGATAACAAACCAGTTGTCCAGCATCAGAGAAAACATGACTGTCGTCTGCGCCGACGTGCCGATAAACGACAAAGCAAAGCTAGACATACTGTGCCACGACGACAACGGACAGCTCGCCATCATCCAAATCAGCACAAGCGAGGATGACACAATGCTGCTTCACGGGTTGCAGAGCATGGACTACGTTGACAAGTTCAAGTCGTTCCTCAAGGCCACCTACAACAAACACAAGATAGACGACCAAGAAAAGCCCAGAATGATACTCATCGCCCCCAGCTTCTCAAACGCGGTCCGCAACGCGGCCGAAAGCATGAGCGGAATGAGCATCGACCTCTACGAGTGGGAGTACCTCAAACTGGGAGACCAGAAGCTTCTTCACTTCCAGCGCATGTTCGGTCCCAAAACCCCCGAAAAGCCCAAGGAGATAAAGGAACCAGAGAGAAAACACGAACAAAAACCCAAGAAGAAGGAGCAGTCAACAACTGAGAATCAGGAGCAACCCAAGGAAACCGAAGTACCCCCAGAGCCCCCAAACGAAGAACCCCCGAAACCAGAGTTCGTCACACCCGAAGAGGAAAAACAGAAGAGAAGGAAGTTTTTCTAGAACCATCATCCCTTCCACGACCCGGGCAACACGCAGAGGCAAGAACCAACATAGCGCGCGCTTTTCTTCCAAGACGGCCTGAATCGGTTGTCCCAGCGCCTCGTCGCTTTCGCGTTGAACGCAAAGCAGATATGCAAGCTCTCGCCACTCATTTTCTGTGCGCTTTGCGAGAAGGTTTGAACATAGGAAAAAGTTTGTTTTGACCTTAATCTTAGCCGTGCTGTTGTCTTTCTCTGCGCATGAACTGCTTTTTCGGAAGTCATCTGTTCCAGGAGCTTCCGCGGTTGAAACAGGAGCAAACATCGGTGTGTACTGGGATGTAAACTGCACGCAGTTGGTCTCCTCGATAAACTGGGGAAACCTGACTCCAGGAGACACGAGAGAAGCCGTGGTCTACGTGAGGAACGAAGGGAACCAAACGCTAGCCTTGAACTTGACATCCATGAACTGGACTCCTGCGAATGCTTCCCAATGGCTAACTTTTTCGTGGAATTACTCGAACAACTTGATAGAAGCGGGTAAAGTTCTCACGGTTAACCCGACACTACACGTTGCGTCTCCATTCGGGGGCGGTTTCTCCAGCTTCGCATTTGACATACTCTTGGGAGGACAGGAGATCTTGCCAACGTACAATGTTACAATCAATGCTTATTGTGAAACCGAGGCCGCAGACGTCCATGTTGCTATTGCCGAAGACGGGTCATCAACCGGTTTCAACACGACTTACACCTTCACTGGGCTCACTGGAACTCACACTTTCACGGTTCCAAGCGCTGATGCGAATGGTCATCCTTTTAAAAACTGGAACACTGGCCAAACGACCACGACGATAACTGTTTCGTCTGCTGGAAACTACACAGCATATTATCAAGCTGCTCTTCCCAGCAACTACACAGTCAGCTTCTTGGAAACGGAGTTGCCTTCACAAGCCCAGTGGTGGGTCGACCTGAAGGGTGACAACCGGTCCTCAACCTCGAACGTGATAAACTTCTCTCTGCCAAACGGGACGTACACCTACAGCACCGGTGCGTCCGGTTACACCCCTTCTCCGTCGAAAGGGCTTGTTACCGTGAACGGCACAAACACGAACAAACAAGTGACATTCAGAGCGCGCCCTATCATTCCAGAGTTTCCATCACTGATTGTTCTGCCACCATTCATTATGGCAACACTACTAGCAGTCATAATCTACAGAAAGAAGAGTATGAGAACAAGGCAAGACTAGACAAAACTTGCAGAAAACGCAACAAAGACAGAAATCGCGCGCGTTGGTCGGTTGATCGATTGGTTCATTGATTGATTGATTTGTATGTGTGTGTTGATTGATTAGTTGGTTGATTGATTGACGGTAAAGTGCGTGGCGTCCTTCAGAGTAAAGTGCGGTAAAATGCGGTAAATTCCAGGGGCCTAGGGACGTGTATGGGAAAGGCACGATGTATCTGACGTGTCGTGGCTTCTGGTTTTCCATTTACTCAAAAAACAGCGAAGTTTTAAAAGTCCGTAACAACTAGCATAAGCTCACTAAATCGTGTTGAGGTCGGACGAAATGAAAGTCATGATCATCTATGACTCGGTCTCGGCCATGAAGTTGACGGCGAAGGTCGCTGAAACCATCGGCGGAGTCCTGAAAGAAAAAGGAATCGAGGTTGACTCCTTCTCCGTTAAAGATGTTGACCGGGCAACCGTAAAAAACTATGATTGCCTGATCGCTGGTGCACCAACAATGGCTTTCAGAGCGTCAAGGGGAATAATGCAGTTCCTCAACAGTTTCTCAGACAACGAATTCTCCGGAAAGCTGGGAGCTGCCTTTGACACGCAACTTCAATCTAGGCTCAGCGGAAACGCGGCCGAGCGCATAATGAAGAAACTCAATAAACTCGGCTTCCAGATAATCACACCTCCGCTAGTAACCTACGTGGCAGGCAAGACGAATGAGCAACAGCTGAAAGAGGGAGAACAAGAGAAAACGAGGAATTGGGCCCAAGAAATCGCCAAAACACTTTCAAAGCAGAAATCAAAGACTCGATAACTCAGCCCGCATGGAGCAAAAACGATTGACAGAAAAATAGCCAACGCTTTGTGATCAATTCTTTCGTGCACGCCTTTCTTTCTGCGCACGTTTACTATGAAGGTTAGTCGCCCTGGACTGTTTGGAGCTTCTTTTCGCTTGTCTTCTTCTATGTTCCTTTCTCTTGACCTTGACCTTTGTCTTTTTGTTTTTTGCTTTTCGACTTGCTTTTCGACTTGCTGTTCTGGTTCTGCTTTGTTTGTGCATTTTGGCCCTCTTCTTTTTTCTAGGTTGACCATGCTTATGCTGGGGTTCCGTTACTGTTGTTGTCTTCTTCTCGCGTTCCACATCCTGCTTGTTTTGGTCAGGTTGCCCAGGGGGTTTTCCTGGGGCCCTGTCTGCTTGAATCACATCCATCAACACTCTTGCCAATTTTATCAGTGAAGCATCGGGCGTTTTCTCTCCACTCGGGCCTCGACCTTTTTCGAGTTCTTCGGCAAATTCTTTGAGAGCCTTCGTTGCAGCTTCTCCACTCAAAGTTGGAGTTGCGGCCGGCATGTTGAGGGCATTATCAGGTGGAGCTGGAACAGAATTTTGAGAGATAGCCTGAACTGGCGGCGGGCTAGAGATTTGACTCTGCGTTTGAATTGGGATCTCAAGAGGGGCTTTGATTTCAGTTGGGGTTTGAGCTGGGGTTTGAGCTGGAGGAGTTTGGGCTTGAGTTGGAGGAGTTGGGGCTTGTGGGGCTTGAATTGGGGTTTGAGTCTGAATTGGGGCTTGAATTGGGATCTGAATCGGTTTTGGGGTTGGATCTTCGATTTTGGTTCTGGAGACGGAAGCTGGAGATTCAACGGAAGTCTGAGGTATTTTCCGCGTTACAGGGGGCGTTCGGCGACCCTTTATTACCAATAAATAGTAGAAAATGACCATCGCCGCTGTCAAAAGGGTGAGCGAAAAGAGCGTGAGCGTCTGAAAGTCCACCATAAATCATGCTTGTGACCCATCACATGAATACATTATGAAGCAACATTCAATACGCAGAATCAGATTTTGCAAACACTATTGATTCAACAGAGACCCAACACATAAACGCCCGTAACCGTGCACTATCCTACACGAGGCTCTGTCCAAAATCCCTGCAGATCACGGTCACATCTCTTCCATCCACTTTGCCGTCACCGTTGATGTCGCAGATCGGGTTCCATATCAAAGGTGCTGAGCATCCTGGGTAAGCGCCGAAAGACCGTGCGACTACTATTATGTCTCTACCATCAACCCTACCATCATGATTCAAGTCGGTTGGGAAACTGTCCAACCCTTCAAAAAGGATGTTGAAACCAAAAGTGGTGTTCCCCGCCTGCGGAGACACGCTCAGCATCAGTATGACCTCGGCAACTTGAGCGGGCATCAGTTTAAGGTCCCAATGATTCCACGAGAATCCCAGATAGCTGCCTGCATCAACGGGAGTCCAGTTCATACCTGCAAGGACCAGAACGAGCGGAGAAGCTCCCTCATTTCGAACGTACACCACAACATTCTTGTCCCAGCCAGGCCACAACAAGCCCCAATAAACAGAAGTCACTGGCCGGCTGCACCCCACGTCAGAATACACCGCGACCGAGCCTGACGAAGCTACAACTGAAAAATCACCCACCGGCCCACGGAGCACAACAAGCTCTACCAGCACAAGAACCAACCAAGCGCTGGCTGCAACGACAACCGGAATTCTCCGCTTCATGAACCATTTCTCAGAAAATGCTATCCATGCCAAGATATGAGCATTATGGTCACAAACGACTCTGCACGTTGTTCCGAGGCCGATGAGAAGTCAACGACACTTTCAAAAAGAGCGAATGCCAAAAGCTAAGGCGCGCGTGCCTTTTCCGTCCTTCCTTGAATACATTGTGGGAACCAATCCGCCCAGTGATTTATGGCATGAGAGAATCCATGAAAAAACCGTTTTTCTCTTCACATTTTGAATATCTCAATAAACGGTTGAGTACCTACAGGAAAGAAGCAGGCAAAGCCTAGCGACATGATGCTGCGTAGGGTCAAAGCGTGTGCTGCGTCTGCCAGAGTCAGAACGGTTTCATAGTGAGTGAAATACTGATCAATTGGATTGAACTATACCCGGGCACTACTCATTTTTCGGTTTGTCTTCTGCTTTTTGACGTGTAGCCGTCGCACTCGTCATTACAGATATCTCTTCGAGGAGTACTCGAAACTCGCTCAGCTCGTCTTCTTCCTCTTTCTTCACGGCAAGCGCCGTTGTCATCACTTGTTCCTCCTCCAGTTTTTTGCTTGGCTCAACCTCTATTCTCTGGGTTTCATTGTGAATCGGTTCCTGCTGAGTGATTGGGACTTCGGGTTCGCAGGGTCTGTGCAACCCTTGCATGACCAAATGAAGTTCGAAAGCTATCGAGGTTAGGATGATGAACCACCCCATTGAGAATACGACTCCAACTGTTGTCCAGTATGGAACAGCCCATCGTGTGCTGAACTGAAGACCATAACTGTAGAGGTCATGATTAATGATGTGGTCTATACTTAGAGTAGCAAGCATGGAGACTAGAGATGCACCTGCCATTAGTATCAAGATTAGCGAAATCTTGTCGTCAATGTGAGTCCTCATCTCTAGAGACTCCGATAATTGGAAGGGGCGAAAAAGGGCATTTAACCTTACGTTTCTTGAATAACGAGTAAAAATATACACTTAGAATATGGCACGATCGCACATTTAGAGCAATGGAAGAATTCAATAGCGGGTTAGAGTTAAAGTGAAAAAGGATGTGCCAAGTCTTAATAGAGAACTCGCATTCGTTCAGCTTATGACGGGGTACAAGAATCGTCAAGAACTAGAGGAGGCCGTTCCGGACGTGAGAATCGCCGTCAGCCACAGACATCTGATAGACGTTCTCTTTCCGAAGATGCCCTCCTACATACACTCTGTATATTAGTGCGTGGAAATCGGCAAAACATATTATCCCGTTCGTCCTCGTTTGCAATTGATGCTGGGCATGGTTCAATGGAACCCGTTAAGTACAAGGTAACTTGGAAAACCATCATTCTGCCACTGATAGGCCTAGCAGCCTTCTTCATTTACGTGTACATCTTCAACGTTGACATCCAAGAAATAATTGCCAAAGTCCAGCAGATCAACCTGAATTTTTACGTGCTCGCAGCAGTATTATCTATCCTGGATACTCTGTTCTTCGCCTTGGCATGGCATTCTTTGCTCAGTTTTCTTTCCGTGAAGGTCTCAAGATTTAGGTCGTTTCTCTTCGTGTGGGTGGGGATATTTGTGGACACGCTAATTCCTGCCGAGTCAGTAAGCGGAGAAATTACCAAAATCTATTTGGTAAACAAGGAGCAAAATGGAACAGCGGGGAAGGCCACCGGCTCAATAGTTGCACATCGACTGATTGGAATGTTCATAAACATCTCTACCCTGTTCGTGGGAGCAGCCTTGCTGCTTGTTGAAGGGCGACTCTATGGAATCATCCTGACTTTGGTGCTCTTTCTCATAATGATAACGTCGCTCTTTCTCGTGCTGACTCTGCTCCTATGCGTCAAGGAGAAGTGGACATTGGGGTTAGTGGATGCAGTGATCAGGTTCGCAGAATACATAACTAGAGGCCATTGGAAGTTGTCGAGACTCAGAGACGAGGCAAAGGAAGAAGCGAAGGCTTTTCACGGGGCAATGAGACAATACGCCCATGCCCCAAGAACATTGCTGCAAGCCTCTTTCTTATCAGTTACGTCATGGATACTCACGCTGGCTGTTCTCTATTTTACGTTCCTGTCAATAGGATATCCTCAGATAACCTGGAGCGCGATACTCGTGGTCTCTGCGATCTTCATGGCTGTGAAATCCATACCCATAGGAGTCCCATTTGAAGTAGGCTTGCCCGAGATCACTCTCACGACTCTGTTGTACTTTTTTGTTCGACCATGGGCAGGTGCAGATTTGATCGCTTGGCAAATAAGCGCAACCGCAACGATCCTAATGCGCCTCTTGACTCTGTGGCTAAGGTTTTTCATAGGCTTCGCAGCCCAACAGTGGATAGGGATAAAAACAATTTCCCCGAATGCAGAAAGCCAAGTAAGGCTCTAATAGACTGCCCATCTCAAGCTGAGTCCACACTGATCGCTCACGCGCTAAGTACTATTCTTGGGACAAAATCCAAATACTATCTTCACTGACAAACCCTTTAGGTGAACCACGTCTTAGGCAACGCCCAGAACAGTTGGCGACCAAAGACGCGGAGGTAACACAATGACTGAACACACAATGCTTATCACAGGTGGAGCTGGCTTCATAGGCAGCCACTTGGCCGAAGCACTTTTGGACGAGGGACACAAAATAGTGATACTTGACAACTTCTCCAACGGAAAAATTGAAAACATACAACAACTGTTGGAAAATCCTTCGCTGACCCTGGTCAAGGAGGACTTGAAGAAGCCGCAAAAACTATTGCCTATCGTAAGAGCCTCAGACATTATATTCCACTTGGCTGCGAACCCTGAGGTGAAGATAGGTGAGACCGAACCTAAGACGCATTTTGAAGAGAACATCTTGGCAACTTTCAACGTGCTCGAGGCCGTGAGGAAAAGCGAAAAACCAAAGATCATAGTCTTCGCCTCAACATCTACCGTCTACGGGGAAGCCGAACGGGTGCCGACGCGTGAGGATTATGGGCCGCTTATACCCATCTCAACCTACGGAGCGTCAAAGCTCGCCTGTGAAGCCCTCATCACAAGCTACGCGTATACGTTCAATCATCGAGCGTTAATCCTGCGGCTGGCCAACGTGATAGGCCCAAGATCGAACCACGGGGTCATAGTTGACTTCATCAAGAAAATCAACGCTAATCCAAAACAACTGGAGATACTCGGCGATGGAAAACAGGAGAAATCCTACATGCACTTGTCCGACTGCATCGATGCGATCATGCATCTGACCTGGGCCTTCTCGAAGGGCAAAGAAAGAATCGAAATCTTCAACCTGGGCTCCGACGACAAAATCACCGTCGCACAAATCGCAGAAATCGTCTCTGAAGAAATGAAAACGCCCGACATAGAATACAAGTTCACCGGAGGAGTCGACGGCGGAAGAGGATGGAAAGGCGACGTCAAAACCATGCAGCTATCCTTAGACAAACTGATCAAAACTGGATGGAAACCGAAACAATCAAGCAAACAGGCCGTAAGACTGGCCGCAAAGGCACTCATCCAAGAAAACAAAGCGGCTGAGCAGCCCCGAAGTCGACTCACGGAATGATTTTGAAGAAACAAAAAAATAGTAGCCTCCCCGACGAATGCTCTGCCACTTCATTTGACGGTAGAACAATCGTAAAAAAAGAAAACTGGAAAAACACGGTTAATGATCATTGAACATGCGGGGAAGCCTGGCTTTGATGATGACAGCTGGAAGAGCAAGTACAACTGTCCATGCCTCCCAATTCCGTTTCAGCGTCTGCCCCACTCTACGTTAAGGACTAATGTCAAACGGACGGTGGTTCAAGCCCGACTAAACGCTTTGAACGCTCTTTCAAAGTTCAACAAAGCATCACACTCTCCATTCAGGCACGTGAAAACCCGTGCCTACCGAGACCAAAAAACCGACCTAGGAGGGGGGGTATCAACTGTTCGGCTGTTTTTAACCCAACAGTTGGGTAGATCCAGTCCAGCCATCAGCCGACACGAGTCGTCATTCTGGAAACCCAAAAAATAGCCTAGGAGGGGGGAGGTGCGTTTTTGGCGTGTTTTCAGCCCTAAACCGCAGGTCGTTAGTCGAAGCCCTCACTCACATTACACGTGAAGTTGACGCCTGCACTCCTCGCTTGCGCATGGATCGGAGAATGTGGTCTGGCCTTACCTCTTAGCCAGCTGCTTCCTCAACAATTCTTCAGCCAGTCTGACCGCTTTGGGCAGCTGTTCAGTCAGTGTTCCGCCGCCTTGTGCAAAGTTAGTTTTCCCCCCGCCTCCACCGCTTATGATTGCAGATGCTTCTCTGACTATGATGTTTGCCTTCACACCTTTCTCGACGGCGGCTTTTCCAGCCATCACCATTATCTTGGCGTTCTTGGCGTCTGACCCGTAAAAGATCGTGACGGCCAGATCGTTTCTACTGATTATCTCATTCGCCGTGCGGACCATCCTGTCAACGTCAACTGACCCTTCAAAACCGCGCTTCACAAGCCTGACTCCACCCATTTCCACACCGCACTCAACGTCGGCCTTAGCATCCAGAGCCGCGCTCTCGCGAGCCGCCAACTCGTTGATGAGCCTTCTTCTCTCAACATTAGCCTCTTTCAACTCACGCATCGTCTTATCAGCCGTCGTGTCCAACTTCCCCAACGGCGCGTTCAGAGTCGCCGAAAGCCTCCAAAGCAAGCTCTCACTCTGCTGAACGACCTTCAACCCTGAAAGACCGACCGAATAGACGAGCCTTTCAACGCCGTCCTGAACTCTTTCCGAATGAACTATCTTGAGGAAGCCGATTTCACCCGTGCTCTTCAAATGAGTCCCAGCGCATGCTTCCACATCCCAATCACCAGCCCTGACAACGCGGATTTCCTTGCCAGGCACCGCCCCACCCTGATAAAGCCGGAAGCCATAACGGCTCTCCGCCTCATTCCTCGGCAGCCAAGCAGTCTCAACCGGGATGTTTCGAAAAATCGCCTCATTCGCCAAAGTCTCAATCTTCTGCGTCTCCTCCAACGACAACCGACGATAATGCGAAATGTCCAGCCTAGAACTTTCAACGCCCTTCTGAGTCCCATACTGCCAAACATGCCATCCGAGCACACGCCGTGCTGCCCCGCCGACAACATGAGTCGCCGTATGATTCTTCATAAGAGCGTACCGCTTATCCCAATCAATCATCCCCTTCACTGTGCTACCTTCCTTCAGGGCACACTTGTCTTTCAACCTGTGAACCACAACTTTGCCAAGCTTTTGAACGTCAACGACTTCAACTTTACTATCACCACCAAACACCAGACAGCCGCCGTCTGCTGGCTGACCCCCGCCCTCCGGGAAGAAGCAGGTCCTGTCCAGAACGACATACGTATTTTTCAACACCCTGAGGACCTTCGCCTCAAACTCTCTCATGTACTGATCCTCATAGTAAAGAAGCCTGGTCTCTGGAACGCCTGCGACCGCATTCTTAAGCCACTCATCCTTCGCCTCAGTCTCTTCTTCCTCTGCTGGTTTAGAGACTTGCATGTGTCTTTGGGCAATCAGCGCGTAGAAGTTGTCGGGAACCTCAACCTTCAAGCCTTCAACTTCAGCCGCCCGCTTAACGATCTCAGGCGGTAACCCATGTGAATCGTACAGTTCAGTCAGCGTTTCAACGGGGATTTCGTTCTTCTTCTCTGCCTTCAACTCTGCAGAGATGCGCTTCACCATTCCTTCACCCCTTTTGATCGTCTCCTGGAACTTTTCCTCTTCGACTCTAAGCATATCCATGATTTCTTTTCGCATCTCATTCAGACGCGGATAGTCCTCGGACCAGAAGTCAATCTGCATGTCCACGATGTCGTGAAGCTCGTCTTGGATTTCGAGAATCTTCAGCAGCCTATAGATTCGTCTATAGAGTAGCCGCGCCAAGTATCCTTCCTGAATATTCGATGGAACCACGCCCTCTGAGAGTATGAAGCTCAAGCATTTTGTATGATCCGCAACCGCGAAGACATTCTCGATGGGAATCAGAAATCGGTCTAGTTCCTGAACGCTGATTCCAACGAGATCAGCCTCCTTTTTCCTAGTCTCAAGCCTATTGGCTGTTTTGTCAAGGCTTACCAGACCTGAAACCCTGGCTATTCTGGCCAACAGTTTATCGTCGATTTTTGTCATGCTGGCCATTTTGAAAATTCGGTTGAGCAAGTCGCCGTAGATCGCGTGAAAACCGCTCGGTACCCCTTGAGAAACCCAAGCATAGCGGTCTATCCCGTAGCCCGTGTCAACTGTTCGTATAGGCAGCTTAACAAACTTGTTGTCAACCACCTTGTACTGCATGAAAACAAGCGTTGCCACTTCCATGCCTCGTATGATGCATTCCACGTCCGGACCCGCGTTGCCGCCTCCAACCCACACATCCTCCTTGTAGGTGATCTCATCAGACTTGACGCCTAAGTCCTTCGTGACCCAATCGTGATGGTACCTGACCGTCTGATCTTTCCAGTAGACCTCCTTGTCAGGATAATTGAACGCATGAGCTCCACCCATCTCAAAAATCGTCAAATGTCTTCCAAAGGTCGGTCCCGTGTTAGCGATGTCCACCATGCGGATGCAGGGCTGCGAGATCACGAGAGGGTTCGCCGGCGGAGGCGCGATGCCCTCTGTAACGTAGGGTTGGAAGTCTATTATGCTCGCATGCGTCAAGTAAACGTCGTCCCGCCATCTTGCCACGACAGGATAAGGCCTGATGCGAGTATGACCATGCTTTTCGAAGTAGGATAGGAAGGCCTCGCGCATTTCGCGTAGGTTGTAGCTCTTCCTCGTCGGCGGAGCTCCTATGAAAGTGTAACTTGCGCAACCCTCTGAATTTGCCTCTCCGCAGGTCTCCTGATCTGAGTTCTGGGTCCAAAAGTATGTTCCACACTTAGGGCAGAGCTTCCTCACGTAGCCCACTTCCTTGAAGAATGGAAGACTGTACTCTCCTGCGGGAAACTTCAACAATTCTAAGCACTCCAGCTGCATGAACCTTGAGTTTTCAAAAGATTAACTAGCTGCGCCAATTTAAACCATTTCGCCAGTCTGATCGTACGTTTCTTCGAAGTACCCAGCCACCTTCCTGGCCACGAAACCGTCGATGAAGCATTACACAACGAATAGAACAATCACAGCGACTATGCCAGGCACAGCCAAGTTCACCAGATTAGCTGGAACATGAACGATAATCAAAGCGATGAACAAGACAAAACCCTGACCCAGCAGACTTTTCCAGTCCGTCCTTGTTTGCGTGTGCCAGATTTCATCAGTCAGGGCCACATTAAGCCAGGCAATGATAAAAAGAAGAATCACAAAACCGATTATCAACCCGATAATGTATCCGACAGGCACCAGAAAAGCAAGAAGAAAAACTCAAACAATCACCAGAACTAGGAAAATCACAGAGAACACTATACCCTGCCCAAAAATACTTCAACACGTCGCTCTTCCAAGAAATCTGCGGCTCTTCATGCTCCCATCTGCATCAAACAATAGCGTGACAATAGGATTATATTTGATTTATGCAAATCAGGCGCATCCAGATGCACTTCTGATTCAAGAGGAAACCGGAACTTCACGTTCTTCTGTTTTCCTATCTTGAAGCCAGAGCAGTTTCGCTCATTCAGGTCCTCGCCAAACGTGGAATCGCAAGTTTGATTTAATCCATTTTGATTAATAGAGTGACGATGCTTGCTGTGGCAGGGAGGTGAACGGTCACGGACGAAATACTTGAACTCTACTTGCTGAACATCCTCCTCACTCTAGGGATGTTTACCGTCCTAATCTTCCGCGCATGGATTGAACTCAAAAATTACCGTATGATGTGGAGAGAACTCGAATGGAAAAGAACGTACCAGACCATGGGGCGAGTGTTGAAAGCCGAGAAGGACATGTTCTCAAAGATGGAGGGTGGCGACGAGCTGTACCAACTGCTCTGCGAAATCTTCAACGTATCAGAGAATTAACTCATGGCGAATGCCAGACGCCCGTGGGTTCTTTGATCGTAACGTGATGTTTTTCCATTCCATACCGCCTAAAAGGCTTCGTCAAGTGCCTCTGAGACCTAGTTGCAGCTATGTAAAGACCCTTTTTTAAGGCGCGCTCCAGCCGCGTCTCAACCTTCTCAAGGTCCCTGTACAGTGAACCGCATTTTTCACACTTGAACCCCTTGTCCTTCCCCATTGACTTCAGTCTTTTCCCACATATACTGCACGTCGGATTCTGGACTGCCATTTTCTCTGCGAGCTCCAACACGCGGATCTTCTCAAGATTTACGGTTAAAGGTCTTCTGCGCGTAGAAACTCGCACGGCGCCATAGACCCTAACTACGTCGCCGACTATCAACTCTCTGGCAACGCGACGAAGATTGCCAGTGGGTTCGTAGGCTGCACAGTCAACTTGTCCAGTCTGGTCGCTGATCGAGAAGATGACATGTCTCGTCGGAACGATCCTTGGACCCGCATACACCTTTCCTCTGACGATGACAGAACTGTACGGAACCATTTGACTTATGCTCTTGACCGGCCTCAAATGTGCGTCGGTTCCCTGGTTTGTCCTGAAGATCATCCATCTCTCAACAGGCTCGAAGGACTTTATCATATCGAACGCTTTTTTCACGATCTCTGCCGTCTCGCCTCTGACTCCCAAAAGGATAGGGTCAGGCCCCCTAGGCGTGATGATAACTCGGTTCTTCTCCAGATCAACGTTGTTGAAAGTGTAAGGCGCACTCGCTCTGTCCATCTCGAAGATTGAGGCTTCATCCACCCTTCTCTTCGACCCACAGTTCTCTGGGTTGCGGTATGCGAGTATTTCATACGTGCAGTCTCCTTGGAGGGTTTCTCCAACAGCAGCCAGGCTCCCTATAATTCCACGTCCGCTCTTGAAGCCCACGGCTTCAGCCCCAAACTTGTTCACGAGTCTGACTGCATCCTTGAGGCTTACGACTTGGCTGATCGTTTTCTTCGCGAAGGCTCCTACCTCGCTCGGAATTTTCGGCCCACGGAAGAAGACCACGCCAGGTTCTGTCCCTTCACTGTCCAGATCTGAACAGTTCTCAACAGTGCTCATGACGATGTCCTTAATCCTGTTGTCAACGTTTTCGTTGTACCGAATTCTCAGACATAAGGCTCCATTTCCCCTTGTCTTCCACGGCACGTTGGGGTTCAGCCTGATCAAATTCGGGTAATCTATGAATCTGGCACCTAAGCCTTCGAGTTTCTCGACTAGAAGAGCAGCAACGTACGTTGTGCATCCCTTTCTAACTGAATCTGTGTCGTCTAAGCCGATGTGCATCGTGTTTTCAGTCATGCGGCGCAACTCGTTCTTCAAAAGCGTCATAGATTGGAACAGAATGCTATAGAGTTATTCATTCTTGTCAACAGAAGATATCACTCTCTCAAACGAACAAGCCGAATTGAAATACGTGAAGCAGCTAATTGAAAGGAACAAAAAAAGAAGGTTATGTGTTATTTACGAGCTTCTTCAACCACGATCATCGTTAGCGTTGATCTTACCTTGTCAAGTCGCCTAACTCGCCACGTCACGGTTTCCTTGAGTCTGTCCATGGTGTCTGCTTTTACTCTGGCTATGATGTCGTAGACTCCGTAGACGGCGAAGGCTTCATCTACGCCTTCCACTTTTTTCAATTCCTTCAGTACGTCAGCTTCTGAACCAATTTCAGTGTTTATTAACACGAAAGCTGTTGGCATTTGAATCTCCAATGTATAGTTTGTTCTCAGCATTAAAAGATTTTGCTACAACAACCATTCAATTCTCGATTCGACAAGTTCCTGAGACCCAGAACGTGATCAACATTCGTAAAACGCATAGTTTTATCTTGACCTGAACATACTAGGCTTTCGGATTCAATATGGCAAATCAGAGCATGAAAAACCCCATGACGAGTCGAGAGATGCGGGCGTTGGAGCTCAACGCGGAGTACTACGGCGTCTCTAGGCTTCAGTTGATGGAGAACGCTGGGCACCACGTTGCATTGGAAGTTGCCTCAAGGTTTAAGCCAGATAAATCTATCGCAGTTTTCTGTGGTCTAGGCGGAAATGGCGGCGATGGGTTCGTTGCCGCGAGACACCTGTTCTCTCTAGGTTACAAAGTTGCGATAGTTCTCGCAGGCAGGACTCAAGATGTCTCAGACAGAGCAGCTTTAGAGAATCTCAAGGCGATTCAATGCCTGAAGGACAGGATGAAGGTCTACGAGGCCTATGACAGCACTCTGATACCGGAAATAACTGCCGAAATAATAGTTGATGCCCTGCTAGGAACAGGCGCAAGGGGAAGCCTGCGGCCGCCTATCATGCAGATGGTCAAGCAAATCAACAGGGCGAATGCCTTCCGAGTCGCGATAGACGTGCCCACGGGCGTAGATGCAGACACGGGTGAAATCTTCGGCGACGCAGTGAAGGCAGATCTGACCATCACGTTTCACAGGACGAAAAGCGGGCTCGAAAAGGCAAAGAAGTACGTGGGCGAACTCGCCGTGAAAGACATCGGGCTACCAAAACAATTCGAGGAATTCGCAGGCCCTGGCGACGTCTCACTGGCTGCAAAACCTAGGCCACCAGAATCCCACAAGGGAGACTTCGGCCGCCTATTGGTAGTTGGCGGAAGCGAGATATACTCTGGGGCTCCTACGCTGGTGGCGCTCGGGGCGATGCGAACAGGGGTTGACTTGGTCTACGTTGCTGCCCCAAGAAGAACGGCGCTTGCCATCTCTTCCATGTCGCCTGATCTGATCACCATCAAGCTTGAAGGGGAACATCTTAGCCCAGACAATATTCGCACGTTGAAGACTTACCTCGAAATGGTTGACGCCGTCGCCGCAGGACCTGGTCTAGGCTTGGAACAGGAAACCGTTAGAGCGGTCCAAGCATTGGTTGAGCTTGCTGTCGGTCTTAAGAAGCCGTTGCTCTTGGATGCAGATGGTTTGAAAGCATTTGCCAAATCCAATAGAAAGCTAAACGCTCCTTTTGTGCTGACGCCGCACGCTGGGGAATATGCTATACTGACAGGCAGGAAGACACCACAAGATCTTCAAGCGAGAATCAAGGATGTTCAGAGAACCGCGGCGGAGCTTGGCGCGGTCATTCTGCTGAAAGGAGCAGTTGACATAATCTCTGATGGAAAGCGGATCAAGGTTAATTTTTCGGGTAATCCGGGCATGACTGTAGGCGGAACCGGCGACGTGCTTTCTGGAATTGTTGGCGCCTTCTTGGCTCAGAAGGTTGATCCTTTTGAGTCAGCCGTAGCCGGCGCCTTCATCAATGGTGCCGCTGGAGACTTCGCCTATGAACAGAGAGGCTACCACCTCGTTGCCACAGATCTCATTGAATGGATTCCGAAAGTCATGAACGATCCCATGAGTCACTTGAAGGTGCAAAGGGCGGGTGCAAGATCGAGTTAGAATCACCATCTATCAGGCGGGTCAATGTGATCCCAGAAAATGCACCGCTCTCAAACTTGCCCATCATGGACTGATTCGCCTGGTCAGCCAGATGAGGTTCTTGCCAAAACGAGCCATCGTGCTTAACCCATTCTCAGAGATCGCCTTCTCTCCCGCTGATAGGCAGCGCGTCGAGGATTTCGGCCTGGTAGCGCTGGACTTTAGCTGGGAACGAACTGGAAATGTGCTACCGAAGCACGTGCGTGGGACATCCCGATGCCTCCCCATCCTAGTTGCTGGAAACCCTGTCAATTATGGTAAGCCTACCAAGCTCAGCACGGTTGAAGCTTTGGCCGCGGCTCTTTACATTTTAGGGTTCAAAGCAGGCGCTGCCGAACTGCTATCAATCTTCAAATGGGGACACACTTTTCTAGACCTGAACCATGAGAGACTTGAAGCGTATTCAACTGCTAAAAACAGCACTGAGATCATAGACCTCCAAAAAAATGCGCTCGTCCAGCGGGCGGACCGGAAAGCTTTGGACAGCTATTAAATGCTTTGCAACCATATCTCTTGCATCGGCGACAGGAAGAGGGGCAGTCATAATGGTGGAGAAATTCAAAGTAGACCGAGCTGAGATCGTGCTGGTTCAGGGGGACATTACAAGCGTAGATGCTGATGCTATAGTGAATGCGGCAAATTCGACGCTTATGGGCGGGGGAGGCGTGGATGGGGCCATCCACACTAGAGGGGGACCTAGAATACTTGAAGAATGTAAACATATAAGGGCTACGCGATGGCCGAATGGTCTTCCAACAGGCAAGGCTGTCGTGACCTCTGGCGGCAACCTCAGGGCGAGGCACGTTATACACACCGTTGGACCGATCTGGCGCGGAGGCACTTCTGGTGAACCTGAACTGCTGAAACAAGCCTATCAGAACTCTCTGAAACTCGCCGTTGCCGAAGGGTTGAAAACCGTCGCATTTCCATCGATAAGCACGGGCGCTTATGGGTATCCGATCGAGAAAGCTGGCGAAGTGGCCATTGTTGCCGTGAAAGAATTCCTGAATAACGAAGATGGACTCGACAGAATAGTGTTCGTGTTGTTCACGAAGCACGATTTAAGCGTCTACAGAGAGAAAGCGAAAAAGGCTCTGAGTCAAGCCTAAACATGCCTATTGTGCCCACGCGTGCTATTGCGTTACCTTTCTCTTCTGAGAAAGTCACCTATGTCCACAATATTCTTCACGGCAATCTTGCTTTGGTCTTGGGTGTCCAAGTAGCGAAGTATCCTGCCGAAACCCAGGCAGTTGCCATGCTCGTTGAGGATCAGCGTGTAGTCGCCTTTTCTTCCCGGTCCTGACGTTCGAGTTATGCCTCGTTTGAATACATCTCGTCCGCAGACGAAGAGCCACTCGCTCTTCTTGTCGACTACTATTCTGTTTGCGTCTGTCTGTGCGATCATCGCCAACAGGTTGAAGCTCGGGAAAAACGTGTCATTCTCCTCTTTTCCCAGGTAGGTTCCCGCATAGAGGAAGTGCTTCCTGATGAGACTTTTGAGCTTCCTGTCGAGGAGGAAGTATCTGCCGTCTTTCTTGACTATCAGATCTCGATCCAAACTCACGCTTGCGTTGAATTTGCTTATGAAATCGTTTATTTGCCTCATTTTCGATTCACCTGCTTTTTGAGTTTGCAAACAAAGAAACCCTGAGTTTTTCCGGGCCAGATTCTTCTGCAGTTTTCGACTGAACTGTCCAGTTTTCTTCCGAAAACCTTTGTCAACCCCTTCTCTCCATAGCATTCAATATTCTCTGTCTGGAGACCCAAGTTTGTTATTGCCCAGTCTATGTTCAATTCATCCTCTTCGGGTTCCAGCGAGCATGTCGCGTAGACTATTTCGCCGTGTTCTTGGAGAACTTTCTTCGCTTCGATTAGGATTTCTCTTTGTAGCTTCGCGTTGTTCTCAACGTTTTCTATCGTTCTTCTGCTGAACCATTCCTCATCTGTTGCAAAGTTGCCTGAGCAAGGCATGTCCAGGAGTATTCGGTCGAACTTCAAATTGAGTCGCCGACATAGCCTTGCATCCTGATGATAAACTATGGTGTTTCTAACTAGGCATCTCTCCAGATGGTTTGACAGGGCTGCCAGTCTTCGCTTCTCAATGTCCAAGGCAATTATCACACCTGTGTTACACATCAAATCAGCTAATTGGACAGTCTTTCCACCAGGAGCCGCGCACGCATCCAGAACAAGTTTATCCTTTAACTCGCTGAAAAGCATGACAGGTATCTGGGCAGCTGCCTCCTGAATTGAGTAGAAGCCCAAGAGGTACTCTGTCATCGCGCCTACTGAAAAGTCTGATTCTGATATCCAGTAGCCGCCTTCAAGGAACGGAATCTTCTGAAGTTGTACGCCTCGAGATTCGAGTCTTTCCTTGATTTCGGTCCTTTCAGCGTTCATGCAGTTGATTCTGATAGCTCGCTTGAGTTCGACGGGCTCATATCTCCAGCCCAGTTGGCGGTATCGGTTTACGAAGAATTCCTTGCCAGACATCAACCTGACATAATAAGCCTTTTCATAAAAAGATGACGTTCGAAAAAGGTCACTTGCTCAGCCTTCGTGCGAACCATTTTCGGATTTCTTCCGCGAGAATCACGATGCATGCTAGAAACACTAGAAAAGCCCATTGCCCAGGTCCTATTGCTGTCGTGCCAAAGAATGGCTGCAAAACTGGCACATAAATAAGCGCGGACAGGATTGAGATTTGGGCGAGTATGCCGAGCCAGATCCACCTGTTGCTTCTGGGGCTCGTTTTGAAGAGGGAGACCTTGTGTGTTCGGCAAGCAAGAACGTTGCCAACCTGAGCCACGACTATGCCTGCAAAGGTCATCGTGACGCCTATCGAATATGCTGGGCTTCCTGTGAAACTTTTGAGGGCGGCTCCTTGCATTCCTAGATGCCACCCACCTTGAGACCATGCGGTGAGACAGCCGTACATCGCTCCGGCCGAGATGATTAATCCCACATACAGTGAACGCAGGAACACTCCTCCGCTGAATATTCTCTCTTTGACGCTTCGGGGTGGCTCCTGCATTATGCCCTGTTCTACTGGTTCACGGCTCAATGCGAGAGATGGGATGACGTCTATAGCCAAGTCTATAGCTAAGACCTGGGCGACCAATAGAGGAAGAGGTAATCCTAGCGTTGCGTAGAGCACGTAAGGGATAAGCTCTGCCCAATTGTGCGAGAAAACGTAGATTATGAATTTTCTCAGGTTCTCATAGATTGCGCGTCCAGATTCGATTGCCTTGACTATTGAAGCAAAGCTGTCGTCCAGCAATATCATGTCTGCGGCTTCTCGGGCGACGTCTGTTCCAGAGGCGCCCATCGCCACTCCGATGTCTGCTTCCTTAAGCGACGGAGCATCGTTGGCACCGTCCCCTGTGACGGCGACGACTTCACCGCTCTCTTTAAGCACTTTAACTATTCGAAGCTTCTGCTCGGGCGAAACCCTTGCAAATATGATGTCTCCTTTCTTGACCTCTTCCACGATTTCATGATCACTCCTTGTTTCTAGGTCTACGCCTCGTATTATTCGGCAATTTGCTTCGGCTACCATGCCAACTTCTGCAGCGATGGCTTGGGCGGTTGGGCCGTAATCGCCAGTGATAATCACGGTTCTTACTCCAGCTTCCTTCGCTAGCCTCACCGCTTCCTCAACTTCTGGACGTGCAGGGTCTCTCATGGCTGCAAGTCCGACTAGAATCATGTTCTTCTCGACGTTTTTGCCCTTGGACCACTGCGTTTCGGTTAACTCTCTGTATGCTATGGCTACTACGCGCAGGCCTTCTCCTGCAAACTCGCGGATCTTTTCTTCAACTGAACATAAATATTGTCCGGCCAAATCTGCGGTCTCTCCGTCGACGGCTATCTTGTCACATATAGAGAGGACGCTTCTCGGGGCGCCTTTGGTGTAGACAAGAAACTGATGCCCGTTCTTGTGGATGGTCGTCATCCTTTTTCTTTTCGAGTCAAAGGGCACGACGTCGACGATGGGCTTCTGGGCAAGCACGCTCTGAACGTTGAGCCCATATTTCATAGCGGCGACAAGCATGGCGCCGTCGGTGGGATCTCCTACGACGTCCCATGATCTGTGCCTGTCTGAAGGCGGTTCGACTTTCGCGCTGTTGCAGAGAGCTGAGATCTCAAGAAGCTTTTCAATCGTTTGAGATTCATGTTTTTCAATCGCCTTGCCATTGTTGGTGAATGCGCCGTCCGGCGCATATCCCGCTCCTGAAACTTCTACGACTTTGTCGCAAACCCATATTTTCTTGACGGTCATTTCACCCTTGGTGATCGTTCCGGTCTTGTCAGTGCATATCACGGTCACGCTTCCGAGTGTCTGGACCGCGGACAATCTTTTTACGAGAACGTTCTCTTTGACCATTTCTAGCACATTTATGGCGAGGGCGCTTGACACGGTGACCTGCAAGCCTTCAGGGACTAGGGCCACCATCACGCCTATCATGAATAGTATGGCGCCTATGAGACTTAGTTTGAGCCAAACGAGACTTGCGGCAAAAAAAATCGTTCCCACTGTGATGGCCAGTATGAAATCATACCTTGCCGTGTACGCAATTTCCTTTTGCAGCGGGCTTGGTTCTTCTCGAATTCCTTGGGTCAGTCCGGCAATCTCCCCGAACTTGGTGCCCATGCCTGTCTTGATCACGACTGCTTTGCCTTGCCCCTTGGCCACGCTTGTGCTCATTAGAACAAGGTTTGGCGCATCCAAGTAATTGCTGTCTTCAATCTTCTCGGCCTTGGCAGTTCGTGGCTGCGGTTCAGATTCGCCTGTCAGGGGGACATTGTTTGTCCACAGTTCAAAGGCTTCGATCAGTCGGCCGTCAGCTGGGACTCGATCGCCCTCTTCAAGCACTATGATGTCGCCCGGAACCAGATCTTTGACGAGTATCTTCTGCAGTTCTCCGTCCCGGACGACTTTGGCGTACTCGGGCATCCAGCTTTTCAGGGTCTCCATGGCTTTTTCGGCCCGCCATTCTTGGAAAAGACTGAAGAAAGTGTTGATAAGAACTACAACCAGGATGATGAAGCTGAGTTCCCACATGCCAGGATCATTTTGCCACGCGCCGCCGATGGCCGCAAGCAGACTCGCGAAAAGCAACAGAACACTGAACAGGTCTTTGAGGTGACCCAGAAACTTGTAAGTGATAGGCACGCCTTTCTTTTCAACAAGCATGTTTGGACCGTATTTTTCAAGTCTCCTTCTAGCTTCTTCCTTGGTTAATCCGTTCGGAGCAGTCTCAAAAGCCTCGAAAACTCCGCTTACAGGCAGGTTCACGGCATCCTTCAAGGGAATCCCTTCTGTTCAAAATCTGAGGCTAATACAGGCGCTAGTATCCTTGAGAGAGGATTTCTCGAATCATGCTCTCTGCTGAGAAAGCGATATCCCGTGCCGTGAAGAGCAATGGTTTTTGGAGATCGTGCATTCGAATCATCTGTGCAAAACATGCGCCGTTTGTAAGCCTGCTCAGTTTTGAGCATGGCATCAACGTTTTGCTGCTAGCAATGAGAAAGGCTCGGATTTAAACCAATCGGCTCGCCTGGCACACTCCGACTCGGACAAACCTTAAATTATGAAATGCCAGACCATAAACGATGATCAGATGGTTCAGAAGTACGCTTTTGTCATGATGACTAAGGAGAAATGGTGGAACAGGTTTATTTCGGATCATCACGAAGGAAAGAGGATGCAGTCCTACGTTCAGAAAGGCTTGGCCCCGCCCAAGAACATATCACAAATCCTATTCTACGTGAGCAAGCCTATCAGCGAAATCGCTGGCTATGCCGAGTTCGTTCAGAGAACAGTCGGCGAGCCTATGGAAGTATGGGAAAAGCATGGAGAAGAATCAGTCATGAGGTCCGAACGGGAATACCGAGAATTCCTCGGAGAGCAACGTCAAGTCTCATTCATCAGATTTCAAAACTTGGTTAAAGCAAAGCATGGGTTGCCACTTGTTAATGTTCTCGCGATACTGGGCATGAGGAGACTATCCAGAAAAGGCTTTTATATTGACAAAGAAACTGCGGAGAAAATGGTTTCGTACATGGACTGATAATATAGCAAATCGGCAAATTGCAGGGAAGCAAGGTTCACATCAAGCTTTTAGGATCCTGATAGCACGTGTCTAGGAACCCTCTTCCTGTTTCAAGAATATTCGAATCTACTCTGTGCGTTTTGCCAGCGTGTTTCGAAGCTATCAGAGTTTTTGATCGTGAGCCGGCATTCTAAGAACGTTCGGCAAAAAGTTAATAGGTCGCATTTTTCATTTCCATGTAGCTCTCCTTTGGACAGTGGAAATTGAAATGTTGCGAAGAGTCACTAGTGCAATGCACACTCATGAATGCCGTGCTACGCTGAGGAAGGCCTGATTATGGGACGCTACAGACAGGTTGACGAAATCGTTAGACTGATGGAAAATCCGAAGATAGTGAGGAACGCAAGTATTATAGCACATGTTGATCATGGGAAGACTACGCTTTCAGACAGTCTTCTGGCTGCTGCAGGCATAATAAGTGAGAAGACAGCAGGTCAAAAACTGTTTTTGGACTCGTGGGAACTTGAGCAGAAGAGGCAGATGACCGTTTTCGCCTCAAACATAAGTCTGGTCCACTCGTTCAAGGGCACGGATTATCTCATAAACTTGATCGATACTCCTGGTCACATCGACTTCAGCGGGGCGGTCACTCGGAGCCTGCGCGCAGTGGACGGTGCGCTTGTGGTCGTGGACGTTGTTGAGGGTCCTATGACTCAGACGGAGACGGTTCTGATGCAGGCCCTGCGTGAAAGGGTCAAGCCCATTCTTTTCATAAACAAGGTTGACAGACTCATCAAGGAGATAAAACTGACTCCGGAGGAGATTCAGCGGAGATTTGCCAAGGTTATTCTCAGGATAAACAACCTGATCGAGAAGTACGCGCCTCCCGAGCATAAGAAGGACTGGCAGGTTTCAGTTGAAAGTGGGCGTGTGGCTTTTGGTTCAGCGCTGCACAAGTGGGGCTTAAACTTGCCCCACATGAAGGCCAAGGGCGTTACGTTCAAAGAGATTATCGATGCTTACACTGGGGAGTATGAGGAAGTCGGGAGAAAGGTTGATGCTTTGAGCAAGAAGGCTCCGTTGCATGAACCTGTGCTGGACATGTTCGTTGAGCAGTTGCCTAACCCGTATGAAGCGCAGCCTTACAGGCAGAGCCAGATCTGGCCTGGTGACCCGGACAGCAAGGTCGGTAGGGCGATGGCTAAGGTTGATCCGAAAGGGCCAGTTCTCATGTGTGTGACGACGATTGAGGTTGATCCGCACAGCGGCGTCGTGGCCATCGGCCGCGTCTTCAGTGGAACCGTTGAAAAAGGGAAGACTGTTGGCCTGGTAAACAGTCATCAGAAGGGACTGATTCAGCAAGTCTACATGAGTATGGCTGCAGACCGGGAAATTATTGACAGGGTTCCAGCTGGAAACATTGCCGCAGTCTCGGGACTCCCAGCGATACACGTGGGCGAGACTGTTGCCGAGCCAGATGTGGAGACGCAGGCGTTTGAGGGGCTAAGGTATGTTTCTGATCCAGTGGTCACCGTGGCTGTTGAGCCGGCTGACGTTAAGGACCTTCCTCTCTTCGACAAGGTCATGCATAGGCTGACAACAGAAGATCCGAATCTGCACTTCTTAATCAACAAGGAAAGTGGCGAATACCTTCTCAGCGGTATGGGTGAGCTTCACCTTGAGATCACGGCTTACAGAATGCAGGAAGCAGGTTTGAAGGTAAAAACCAGTAAGCCGATCGTGATCTATCGTGAAACTGTCAGTCATGACTATAAGGGTCCGGCAATAATGGGGAAGAGTCCGAACAAGCACAATAAACTTTGGATCACGATGGAGAAGCTGCCGGACGAAATCATCGAAGCGATGAGGTCGGAGAAGATTTCGGAGATGCAGACTCGTGACGAGAGACAGAAAACCATGAAGGGATTTGGCTGGGCAACAGAGGACGCGCGTAATGTTGTTGCAGTCGAGGGAAACAACCTGTTGGTGAACAGGATTAAGGGAAGGCAGTACGTCGACGAAATAATGGATCACGTAAAATCCGGTTTCCGAGAGGCCATGTTCACTTCGGTGCTTGCAAAAGAGCCAGCTTACGGGTTGAAGGTAAACTTGGAGGACGTTACGGTTCACGAAGACCCAGTGCACAGAGGCCCAGCGCAGATATTGCCCATGACTTGGCGTCCGATCTGGTGTGCATTCCTCTTAAGTGACCCGAAGCTCTTGGAGCCGTTGATAAGCTTTGAATGCAAGGTTCCGAACGATTTCGTTAGCGGCGTCATAGCCATAGTTCAGAAACGCAGAGGCAAGATCTTGGACATGGTCAACGAGGAAGACATGATTATTGTCAAGGCTGAAATGCCTGTTTCTGAATCATTCGGGCTTGCGGAGGAATTGCGATCGTCAACGCAGGGCAGAGCCTTCTGGGCTACACAGTTTAGCCGCTGGTCTCCGGTTCCAGAACATATGCAGGCGGAAATCATAAAGCAGATACGTGAACGCCGTGGGCTGAACCCAGTGCCGCCGAGAGCTGAGGAATTCTTCGAAGATGCGTAGGCTCAAGGCTTTCTTGAACATCCCCGTTTTGTGACGTTTCCTCGATCTTGAGGTTTTTGGAAAAGCTTTTTTGATTCTGAGGAGTATGGCCCTTTGAGGAGTAAAAGTGATCGTTGGTGTTTGTGGCAGTCCAAGAAATCAAGCCACGGAATATGTTTTGAAAAAAGCCTTAGCGATGCTTGAGGAATCCGGTTTCGAAACACGTTTCTTCACCGTCAGAGGCAAAAAGCTTGGCTTCTGCACTCACTGCGACTACTGCCTGAAAAACAAAGGGTGCGTTATCAACGATGACATGGAAGAAGTCTACGACCTGTTCAGTAAAGCCGAAGGAATCGTCATTGCGACTCCTGTGTATAACGGCGGGCTCAGTGCCCAAATCAAATCAGTCATGGACAGATGCAGAGCCTTGGTTGCGGGTGATCGTGATTTTTTTGGGCAAAAAATTGGGATGGCCATTGCAGTTGGAGGCGATAGAATGGGCGGGCAGGAACAGGCGATACAGCAGATCCTGACTTTCTACATCATAAACGGGATGGTGCCAGTTAGCGGCGGCTTCTTCGGGGCCAATCTTGGAGCGACTTTTTGGTCAAAGGATACTCTGGCAGGAGTGAGAGAGGACGAGGAAGGGTTCAGAAGCCTGAAAAAAACGGTAAAAAGATTCGCCAGATGCATGAGGAAGCCTGAACCTGAAGAGAAGGGTTGAGGATCTATCTTGATGAATGAAGCAGAAAAATCGACCAAGAAAAGGAAGGTTGCGTGGGGCATCACCGGCAGTGGAGATAAACTGCAAGAAACGGTGGAAATCATGAGTGAGATCAAGAGGCAATATGAGAATGTTGTCAGCATCGAAGTGTATCTTTCTAAGGCAGGCGAACAGGTTGTCAAGTACTACAAGCTTGGTGACTGTTTGAATAGCAACTTCGGAAGAGTCACAGTTGAGGTCGACTCCAATTCACCGTTTCTGGCTGGTTGGCTCGAAACGCAGAAGTATGAATTCCTGCT
>Ga0315277_10001045_pt1 | contig 41404 bp, 28 predicted proteins | sample YL17G05_15_MG_FD_203695 | JGI IMG/M metagenome (GOLD analysis project Ga0315277, IMG submission 203695) | Sediment microbial communities from Yellowstone Lake, YNP, Wyoming, USA - YL17G05_15 | ecosystem: Environmental > Aquatic > Freshwater > Lake > Sediment | place: USA: Wyoming | collected... | reverse complement strand
TAAGCGGAACCAGTTTCTCGGTCGAGTTCAGGTTACTGGAGGATGCGCCGGAAATCGAGGTGGTTGTTTCTGCGGACACGAGCGGAAGCGGGGTGGTCACCGATATCGAGGCTCCCGGTGACTGCCGGCCGGAAAGCGGAGAGATTACTTCTTTCTACATGCCCTATCTTCAGGGGATCGCCTGGCGGCGGAACATCGAGGCAGCCTTTGTGCAGCACTTCAGGGTTTACAAGCGCGTGGTAGGGCTGTCCATGCCGTTCTACCTGGTCAACAGCGGCGAAGACTGGATGATGTGCACTTTTCGCACCCCGGATGACGCTGCGGTTTCGATCTACAAGGAAAAAGGCCGGGAGCCTTTGATCACTCCAAGGTTCTACAGGTCGCTGACCAGTCTCCGCTACCAGCGCAGGATAGTTTACCGTTTCGAGTATGAAACAAGCTACACGAAGCTCTGCAAGGTATACAAGGACAAGTATGCCAAAGCGGATGGGTACTATAAAACTTTTGCCGAGAAAGCTGCCGAACGTCCGCTGCTGGAAAGAGCCCTGGGCGCGCCTTACGTATTCTTGGGTTATTACGACCAGAGTGCGGACACGATAATGGCGGCTCTTGACACCTTGAAAGCCATGGGCTTTGAGCGGGCGCTGGTGGTGCCGTTGAGGTCTTACAATCCTGGGGGCAAAGGAACCGAACACCTTTCGCCGGGAGTGCCGATAGACTGTCCCGGACTTGCCGATAGAGTGCGCGGACTGGGCTATATTCCCTGCGGCTGGCTGCTGGTCAACCACTACACCAAGGACTGCCCGGGTTATGACCCGAAGATGGTGGCCCGCAGCGCCCGAGGCGAGCCGATCAAGTGCTGGCGCATCGGCAAAAACCTGGAGTGGCAGGCCCTGCTGCCAGACCTGATTATCCCCACCCTGCAGAAAGAGGAGTTGGACTGGATGTTCCTAGACGGCTTCCATTTCGACACCGGGGCTTCGAGCGGGCTGTACGAGATGTTTTCACAGGACGGCAGGATTTTCACCCGCACGGACGACAGGAATTTTCGCACGGCTTATTTCAAGTATTTCACGGACAGGGGCAAGGTGAATCTGAGCGAGGGTGCACAAACATGGTGTGTGCCATACCTGGATGTGGGCAGCGTGCAGGGTTTCGGCGAGTGGATCGAGCCGGAGTTGGAATACGATCTGGTGCCGCTCTGGCACCTGGTATTCCACGAGTGCCTGCAGGGAGCCTGGCACGAGGGGCAGACATACCAGGCCGGGGATTTCAGGAAAAAGTTCCTCTGCGACATGTCCTGGGGCAGCCCGCCGACAATCGCCCCGATCCTCTGCCTGTACCGCTATAACTCCCGTGAGGCCGGGGGCAGGCCCACGCCATTCAGCCACAATTTCCTGCGGCCGGACGGGAAAGAGTATAAAGAAGAGATACGCCAGAGCGTGGAGGTGTACCGTCTCGCCCGCGCGGTGGCCGGGGAGGAAATGACGGACCACCGTTTCCTGGACAAGGAGAGGCGGGTGGCCAGGAGCGAGTTCTCAAACGGCAAGGTTGTTTATGTCAATTTTGGCAAAGAAGAATATACGCTGCCTGACGGCAGGAAGCTTAAGGAAGAAGGATGGATAGTGGATGGTAAGTAATAATTTCACGGCAAGCGCCGTACCGAAGCGCCCGGCACTGGTTCGCCTCAGGTGTCTGGTTGGACGAATTCATCATCCCATCCAAAATCCCTTTCGATGCGATACGCCAAGAACTTTTCGGCACCGAGGACAGAAGTAGATGTAGCGGCGCCCGAACGTGCTTATGAGTGAGCGACACCACACCTCTTTTAGTTGTTCGTTGCAGTGAGGACAGATCGGTGTCTCATCATGCTTTTCGATGCATTCGATCATAGTCAACCTTTCCTTTAGGGAAGCTAAATTAATCTTCGTCCAACGCCATGCCGCTTAGCCGCGGATGCGGGCATCCTTTGCGGTAAAACCGGTTTTCTCCGCGATAAGCTTGACAATATCAGCCTTGGTCATAGTGCCCGAATAGCCTGCCGGAGCACTCGGGCATAATCAATTCCAGCTCGGGCAGGATTTGATAACGGCCAGCCAGTCGAGCACCTCCTGCTGTCTGTTCTCATGGAAATGGTTGTAGTCTTTCGGCCCGGAAAAGTTGAGGTTGTTTTCTTTTCCTAGCAGCCGGTAGACTTTGTTCACTTCGTCCACGCAAGTTTTCACATCGGCGAAACAGGCGTCGCGGTCCAGGATCGGGGCCACTACCAGCAATGATCTGGGCGCGATGGAGGCGAGCACTTCGTGGAAGTCGAAGGGGATTCGCGTCTCGCGGCCCACGAAAAAGCCCAATCTGGGAATCAAGCCGTGGAGGTGCGAAAAGGCCTGGACACCTTCCATACCCTTGTCCGGAGTGGCCAGGCGCAGGGGCGTGAACCCGCAGACCGAGGCCGCGCCTGTGATGCGCTCGTCCAGCGCGGCGCTGAACAGGGCCACTGTTCCGCCTATCGAATAGCCGAGCGTGAAAATGCGGCCGGTATCGACAAATGGCTGGTTCTGCAGCATGTCCACCGCAGCCCGGACATCGGCGACCATCCTGCCCATCTTGGACCAGTGCGGGTACCGTTCGTAGAATCGCCTGCCTTCCTCGATACGGCTGGCGAACCCGATCATGTCGAAAGCGAAGACAACAAAGCCCTGCTTGACCATATTTTCCACAAACCTGTCGGTCAGGCTGGAGAAGCCTGTGGGATAGGCAAAATTATGCAGGAAAATAACCGCGGGCAGACGGTTTTTGGGCGGGTTGCCGTTTTCATCGGGCGGGTAGTAGAGATAGCCAAAAAGGCCATCACCGAAAGCCCCGCCGTAAGGATGGACCACCAGGCGGCCCATTGTCTTTGTAGCTTGCGGCCTGCCGATCATCATTCCCAGCCAGTCGTCACCGGCGTCTGAGTAAAACCTCCGGGGCCCCGGATTCATACCTCCCGGCGGTTCCTGACCCAGGGCCAGTTTTATCCGGCCAAGAACATCTTTCTTTTTTTCCTGCCAGGCCTGCATAGAATCAATGCGCTGTCCCTGCTCCTCTGCCAGCAGATCGCTCAGGTCTTTTTCCGGGAAGGAGAGAGGGTCGATTTTTTCCCCGCTCAGCTTGCACCATCCGGGGAAACTGTAGTTGTAATAAAGGGTGTTCAGTGGCTCAGAGCTGCTCCTGCCGAAAACATAATCCAGGAAATCGATGTTGTTTTCGATATCACTGGCCGCAGGGCAATGCGTTCCGTACCGCAGGTTAATAGACAGCTTGTTTTCGGCCCCGAGGAATTTGTAAACCCGCTGGAGCGACCGAAAGTTCTCTTCAATGCCCCACGGGTTGCCGCCGTATTCGGTGATAGCTGAGCTGAGCAGGAGCGCGCGGGGCGCGATTAAGGCCATGAGCAGGTTCTGGTCCACCGGCAGCTTGTGCTCCCGGCCGACAAAGAAGCGCAGGCGGGGATGCAGCCAGTTGGGGGTGTTGGAAGTGATTTCGAGTATTGTTTCATTAGCGAATTTATCATCCGTGTAGCGATAGGGAACCTCAGCCCCCGTTCCTCCGCTGATAGGCATGACAGCCGTGATTCTGGGATCGAAAGCGCCGGCCATGATCGACTGCTTGCCGTTGCGCGAGTGCCCGGTAATGGCGATCTTTTCTTTGTCCACCATGGGCAGGGTATAAAGGTAGTCCACTGCGCGGTGGGCGCCCCAGGCACGGCGCATCAGCCTGGTGAAATCGTACTCCGGATACCAGACATCCGCAAATCCCTCTGTATCATCCTTCTCATCCGCGCCCGCATAAATGCAGCCGAGATATCCCCGTCGCACGGCCACCAAGGCCCAGTTGCGATGGCTCCACTGGGTCAGGAAAACAGGAAAAGGCCCTTCTCCCGGAGGAACCAGCAGTTCCACGGTAAGCCTGGCCCGACTGTCCGGTCCGAAACTCAATTCCACGATACGGGAGGTGACCTCACCGGATTTTCCCTCGCTTAACAGTTTTACTTTCAGATTATCCGGCGGAGGGGGAAAAGTGCCGGTGAGCCAGTGTTTCACTTCTTTTTCGATCCAGATGCGTTTTTGACGCCACTGCTCCATGGTGGTAACCGAAATGTTTTTCCCGCCTTCATCCAGGAGCAGAGGATCGGGCAGAAACGGCAGCGAAGGCATCCTGGCAAAATCAGGAGGGAGTTCGCCGGTACGTTTCTGCCACTGACTCCAGGTACTGTCAAAGCGCGTAACCATACCCCTGTCCGTGCGGACATGGGGGAGGAAGCTGAGAATCTCTTCCAGGTATTTTTTTCTTGCTGTCAAGTTTTCCCCGGAGGTTTGTGCAGCTATGTTCTGAGCAGTAACAAATAGCAGAAATACAGCACAGAGCAACCTGATATGCATATCGCCATCCTTTCTGCCTGAATGTGATTATTTTATAATATCCTCCAGCAATGGTCTCATTGATTCAGCCATAAGCAGTATGCCTAAGCTGTTGGTATGCGAACTGTAGAGCATAGCTGATCATCATTCGTATGTGCGTGGTCATTTAAGAAGTAATCTTGTTCTGAATTTCTTCCATCCGAGTGATATTGCTACATAAAAATGGACACCTGATTAAGCAAGCTTTTTAATCCGTCCGTATTCGACAGGAGTTTTATATCCCAAGGTCGAACGCCTCCTAAAGCTATTATAACCGGGATTATTCATGAATTTTTCAAATTAACAGGCAAGCGAGATAAATTAACCTCAATGCCTATTGTAATCTATTGGGAATTAAGGAGTCAGAATTAATGGCCAGATAACATTTGAAAAATAATCTCCTGACTTCTGACTACTGACTTCTGACTACTTATATGAGCTTCCGGCAAACTTATTAAACGGTGCAAATATCCTAATATACTACCGGTTTATGAATTATCCGGGATAATAGGACTCGGTACATTAAAAGATCTCATATTATAGGTTTACTGGCAATGCTTTCCTTTTTTAACGGGATTGACTCAAAAGGTTGGAACCAGGGTTGAAAAAAGTATTTATTTAAAATAAAAAGGGTCTGCCGTTTTGCAGCAAACCCTTGGTATTCATGGCGGGGCCGACGAGACTTGAACTCGCGACCTCCGGCTTGACAGGCCGGCGTTCTAACCAGCTGAACTACGACCCCGTTGTATAATTAAATTCTTCAGGCAGTTTAATTTAATCTTTAACATAAATTTGTCAATAGGATGCCTGTTATAGCAGGTCGCAGGTCTAACAGATTTCCCTCTTTTCAAGGCAGGCTCGTCTCACCCATTAAAAACTCGTCTATTCCTCTGGCTGCCCGCCTCCCCTGGTAAATCGCGTTCACTACCAGGGATGCGCCTCGAACCATATCCCCGGCGCTGAATATCTTCTCCAGGTTAGTCCGTTGAAATTCATCCACCGCTACATTTCCCCGTTTATCCAAAGCCAGTCCCAGCTCATTTACCATGCCCTCATGCACCGGATGGACAAAGCCCATGGCCAGCAGAACCAGTTCGACATCGAGCTCGAACTCTGACCCGGGCACTTCGGTGAACCTGCCCGCTGCGGCATCGAAATTGACCTTGACTCCCTGTAATTTTTTAACCCTGCCGCCTTGGCCTGGAAAAGAGGTTGTCATAACCGACCAGCGCCGGATGCAGCCCTCCTCGTGGGAGCTACTGCTGCGTAAAATTTGCGGCCACTCCGGCCACGGTGTTTCAAGGTTGGATTCGGAGGGCGGCTCGGGCAAAATCTCTAGCTGATAGATCTCTGATGCCCCCTGGCGGTTGGCTGTGCCCACACAATCGGCTCCGGTATCACCTCCTCCGATCACCGCCACCCGTTTCCCTTTGGCTGAAATTTCTTTTTCCGCCGGTACTGTTTCGCCGGCCTTTTTCCGATTCTGCTGTTCAAGATAATCCATAGCGTAATGGATGCCCTGAAGTTCTTTTCCCGGAATGGTCAGGTTGCGCGGCGCCATGGCCCCGCCGGCCAGGCAGATCGCGTCAAATTGCCGGGCCATATATTTAGCGGATATATCCCGGCCCACCTCCACACTGCTCTGGAACTCGATCCCCTCAGCTTCCAAAATATGCAAGCGGCGGTCGAGAATACCCTTGTCCAGTTTGAAATCAGGAATGCCATAACGCAGGAGGCCTCCCGGACGGTCTTTCTGCTCGAAGACCACCACCCGGTGGCCTGCTCTGTTCAACTGATCGGCGCAGGCCAGGCCTGATGGGCCGCTGCCTACTATGGCCACGGATTTTCCGGTGCGGGTGACAGGCGGCTGGGGCTTGACCAGGCCCTCGGAAAAACCCTTTTCGATAATCTGCAGCTCGATCTGCCTGACAGTCACCGGCTCATCGTGGAGAGAGGAAACGCACGCCGGCTCGCACATCGCCGGACAAAGACGGCCGGTAAACTCCGGGAAATTGTTAGTCAGTTCGAGGACCTGCAAGGCTTCCCGCCAATGGTTGCGGTAAATAAGATCGTTGAACTCGGGGATGAGGTTGCCCAGCGGGCAGCCTGCTCCATGGCAAAAGGGAATGCCGCAGTCCATGCAGCGAGCCGCCTGCATTCGCATTTTCTCTTCAGCCAGCAGGGGGTATATTTCCTCGTAGTCTTTAATCCGCTTTCCGGCAGGCCTGGCTTGGGGAGTTTCCCGCTTAAATTCCATAAATCCGGTAATTTTACCCATTCCACACCTCAACTCTCTTTGTCTCAGCATCTTCCTTGATCATCCGACCCAAGGCCCGGCGATATTCCATGGGCATCACTTTGATGAATTGATATATCTTATCATGCCAGTTTTCCAGAATTCCCGCGCCCAGAGGACTGCCGGTAAAACGCACATGCTGCTCGATCATCCGGCGTAAGATGGCGATATCCTCTTCTTCGGTTACTGATTCCAGGTCTACGGTCTCCAGGTTGCAGCGCTGGTCGAACAAGCGCATTTCATCAAAAATATAAGCGATCCCTCCGCTCATACCGGCAGCGAAATTGAGTCCGGTCGGCCCGAGAACCACCACAACTCCGCCGGTCATGTATTCGCAGCCGTGGTCGCCTACTCCTTCGACAACTGCAAAGGCCCCGCTGTTACGTATGGCAAAACGTTCGCCGGCGCAGCCGCAAAAGTAAGCCTGCCCTCCCGTAGCCCCGTAAAGAACGACATTTCCAACGATTATATTATTTTCCGGCCGGAAAGGAGAGCCCTGGGGAGGGGAAATAATTATCCGACCGCCGCTCATCCCCTTGCCCGCATAATCGTTGGCGTCCCCTTCAAGATAAAGGGAAACTCCATTGACCAGAAAGGCGCCGAAACTCTGGCCGGCCGATCCGGTAAGCTCGATCTTAATTGTATCCGGAGGAAGGCCTGCCGGGCCGTAAAGGCGGGAAATCTCTCCGCTTAACATGGTTCCCAGGGAACGGTTCACATTACGGATGCGGCGATGGATAGTTACTTTTTCTTTTTTCTCCAGGGCCTGTCCGGCCTCTTTGATCAGTTCACGGTCTAGAGCACCTTCGAGAATATCCGGCTGTGAGGATATGCAGCGCAATGCCTCCTCTTTGGGTACCTCCGGCTTTGCCAGAATCGCGCTGAGATCGATTCCCTTAGCTTTCCAATGATCGACAGCCTTGACCATATTCAGCATGTCCACGCGGCCGACCATGTCTTCGAAACTGCGAAACCCGAGCTCGCTCATCAGCTCACGAACTTCTTCGGCAAGAAACCGGAAATAATTTTCCAGATGTTCCGGTTTTCCCCTGAATTTTTTACGCAGTTCCGGATCCTGAGTGGCCACACCCACCGGGCAGGTGTTAAGATGGCATTTGCGCATCATGACACAGCCGAGCACTATCAGGCAGACAGTGGCGAATCCGAACTCCTCGGCACCGAGAAGGGCGGCGATCACTACATCGCGGCCGGTCTTCATCTGACCATCGGTCTGCACCCTGATCCTGGCCCGCAAGTTGTTCATTACCAGTACCTGTTGTGTCTCGGCCAGCCCTATTTCCCAGGGAATACCCGCATGCTTGATCGAACTCAATGGGGATGCGCCGGTGCCTCCGGCGTCGCCGGCGATAACGACTACATCGGCACGTGCCTTGGCAACCCCGGCAGCCACTGTTCCGACCCCGATTTCGGATGCCAGTTTGACCGAAACCCTGGCCTTGGGATTCACATTTTTAAGGTCGTAAATAAGCTGGGCCAGGTCTTCAATAGAGTAAATATCATGGTGCGGAGGTGGCGAGATAAGGGTCACTCCGGGTACCGAATGGCGCACCCGGGCGATTTCATCGTTCACTTTGTGTCCCGGCAGCTGGCCGCCTTCCCCGGGCTTGGAGCCCTGGGCGATTTTGATTTGCATGTCCCTGGCATTCACCAGATAATGGCTGGTCACTCCGAAACGACCCGAGGCCACTTGCTTTATGGCGCTGTTCTTGTTATCACCGTTGGAGCCGGGGATAAACCTGGCCTCATCCTCGCCGCCTTCACCGCAGTTGCTCATCGCTCCAATCCGGTTCATCGTAATGGCCACGGTTTCATGGGCTTCGCGGCTTATTGAGCCGAAACTCATCGCTCCGGAGACAAAATGTTTCATTATCGATTCTACAGGCTCGACCTTCTCGAGCGGAACCTTTTTACCTTTCCTGAATTGGAAAAGGCTGCGCAGGCTTTGCAGTTTCAGGCTTTGTTCATTGGCCGCAGCGGAGAATCTCTTGAATAATTCGTAACTTCCTTTTCTCGCGGCCTCCTGGAGAAGGCAAATTGTCTGGGGGTTCCACATATGATGCTCGCCCTGAATACGGTAACTATATTCCCCGGCCCTGGGGAGCATGAGCGGGCCGTCCTGGCGCAGCGGAAAAGCCATACGATGGCGGGCCAGAGTTTCATTAATGATTATCTCGAGATCCGCTCCGCCGATACGCGAAACCGTGCCGGGGAAATAACGTTCGATTGAAGTGCGGTCGAGACCTACAGCTTCGAAAATCTGTGCGCCGCGGTAACTGCGCACAGTGGAAATCCCCATTTTGGAAAAAATTTTCAACAGGCCCTTTTCCACGGCTTTCATGTATTTTTCAATAGCATCCTGTACGGTGATTCCAGGGGCCAGATGGCCGGAGATCACCAGATCGGCGACTGTCTCGAAAGCCAGGTAAGGAATGATAGCGCTCGCTCCGTAGCCGAGGAGCAGGGCGAAATGAGCTACCTCCCTGGCTTCCCCGGTCTCGATAACCAGTCCGATCCTTGTTCTCAATCCCTCCCGGATGAGATGGTGATGCACTGCGGAAAGGGCCAGCAGGCTGGGTATGGCGGCCCGTTCGCGGTTAATGCCCAGGTCGCTCAGCACGATCAGCGCATACCCATCATGAACTGCTTTCTCCGCCCCGGTGAAACAGCGCTCAAGGGCCTTACGCACACCTTCCATTCCCTCGGAGACCGGGAAAAGTATGGGTATGGTCAGAGTGCGGAAGTTTTCATCCTGCGAACCTTTCAGCTTAGCCAGATCGTCATTGGTGAGGATCGGACGGCTCAATTTGAGAAGCCTGGCGTTTCGCGGCGTTTCCTCGAGCAGATCCGCCTCCTTGCCGATATAACTCATCAGCGACATCACCAACTGCTCCCGGATAGGATCTATGGCGGGGTTGGTAACCTGGGCGAAAAGCTGCTTGAAGTAGCTGAAAAGAAGCTTGGGCTTGTCGCTCAGGATAGCCAGCGGCGTATCGTTGCCCATGGAGCCAACCGGCTCGCTGCCATTCTCGGCCATCGGGCGCAGGATGATATTCAGATCTTCATCCGTGTAGCCAAAAGCTATCTGCCGCTCGAGAATTGTTTCGTGCTCCGGACGAACCGGCATGGCGCAATCGAAAAGGCCGCGGAGTTCAATCCTGTTCTCGGCCACCCACCGTCGGTAAGGTTGAAGCCTGGAGATCACCGCTTTGATTTCCGGGTCGTAAATGACCCGCTTACGTTCGGTGTCCACCAGTATCATCTGGCCTGGCCCCACCCGGCCCTTGCTCTTGATGCGCTCTGGCGGGAATTCCAGCACTCCCACCTCGCTGGCCAGCACAAAAAGGTTGTCGGTGGTTTCCATATAGCGGGCCGGCCTGAGGCCGTTGCGGTCCAGGCAACTGCCTATTATCCGCCCATCGGTGAAAGAAATAGCCGCCGGACCATCCCAGGGTTCCATCAAGATACTATGGTATTCATAAAAGCCCCTTTTGTCTTCGCTCATTTGGTACCTGGCGCCCCAGGCCTCGGGTACCAGCATCATCATCGCATGCGGCAGCGATCGTCCACAGGCGGTCAGCATCTCCGCCATGTTATCCAGGGCCATGGAATCACTGCCTCCGGGAACTATAATCGGACGCAATTTCTCGATGTGCCTGCCGAAAAAACGGCTCTGTATAGTTGCCTCGCGGGCACGCATCCAGTTTATATTACCGCGCAGGGTATTGATCTCTCCATTATGGGCCAGTACCCGGAAAGGCTGAGCCAGTTGCCAGGAAGGAAAGGTATTTGTGCTGTAACGCTGATGAACCAGGGCAAGTGCGCTGGTCAACTCCGGATCGTTGAGGTCCAGGTAAAATTGAGGCACCTGGTGAGCCAGCATCAGGCCCTTGAAGACTAGAGTCCGCGTGGAAAGACTGGGCAGGTGGAAAATTTCATCCTCTATCTTACCGCTCATGCGCACCTTGTTCTCGGCAATCTTGCGGATCAGGAGCAATTTTCTCTCGAAAGATGCGCGATCGCCGGTGTTGTCGCCGACAAAAAGCTGACGGATTAACGGTCTCGTTTCCCGCGCCGATTTGCCTAGCGCCTCAGGATTCACTGGAACATCGCGCCATCCCAGAAACCTCTGTCCGGTTTCTTCCACAGCTTGCTCGAGAACCCATTCGCAGAACGATCGCTGGCTGTCTTTCTGCGGCAAAAAAACCATGCCGATCCCGTAACTTCCCGGATCAGGCAGCTTGATTCCCAGTCCAGCGCATTTTTCGCGGAAAAATGAATCGCCGACCTGGATCAATATCCCGGCTCCATCTCCGGTCTCCGGGTCATCAGCCACCGCGCCGCGATGGGTCAAATTGACCAGTATCTCGATTCCCCAGCTGATTATTTCGTGGCTCGGCTTTCCGCCGATATGGGCGACAAAACCGACTCCGCAGCTGTCATGCTCGAATTCCGGCCGGTAAAGACCGCCTTTCAGTAATGGTTTTCTGGCACGCATCTTTTCAAACCGGACCTGATAAGTTTTTAATAGCTACGAAAATCACAATTGGAAGGATAAAATCATCCTGTCGAGGATAAAAGAGGTCAAAAAGGCCGGAATAAGCAAAACCGTCCCCAAAATGAGGATAGTATCCGGAGCCAAGTTCCATTTTTTACCAATTCAACAAAACGATAAATTAAAAAGCTTGATAATAATTTTCTTCCGACAATCCGGCAAGTAATTTTTCATCCTGTTTTTCAGGACAATCTTTCGTCAATCGCTCCATTAAAATTACTAACGTAAGTCACCGGACTAAGTTTTAAAAATAAAAAGGCCTGTCCGTTAATCCTAAAACCAATGTTCCTGGTGACGGACAGGCCTAGATAATATACCAGAGTCAAATCGCTGCTCTTGTTTTTTAAGCCACAGACTGCGGATTGGCAGTGTTCCTATCAACCACCGGCCAGCTTCTTCAACAGGGCCAGGAGATCGAAAATATCGATCTTTTTGTTGCCATCCACATCCGCCCCCCCTGTGGGCTGAGCCGAGCCGCTGAGGATTTTTAATAACTGCAGAAGATCGAAAATATCGATCTTGCCGTTGCCATCGGCATCACCAGGAACAGAGAAAGTAACAGTTCCGCCGGCCAGGTTCACTTCGATAGCTTTAGCTGTAGAATCAGAGACACTTACATTATCCAGGGTGACCGGTGAGCTTCCGGTAACTCCTGGCAGCACTGTAAAGGTAGTCCGTAAAATTTCCTTGTTTTGTCCGATCACGCCTACCAGAAAAAGATCCACCAAGGCCACAGTAAATTTTCCGTCCTCATTGGCCTTTTTAATGTAAGTGGTATCATCGAGGATTCCCAGCGTACTAAGCCCTGCTGAATCAGGCCCGGCAGCCGCATTTTTTATCTGCAGCTTGGTATAGTCAAAAAGTATGGTAAATTGAATACCTACGGCGTTCTTATCCAAAGAGGCCAGAATTTTCACCACAACATCGGAGCCTGGGCCTCCGGAAGCATCGCTGACTTTCAATAAATTAGTGGTTGTTTGCGCCGGTTTCTGGGCATCTCCTGTCGCTGCCGGGAGGTTTTGAGCGGAAATATCAGGGAGTGAAGCCCCGTCCTGGGCACCTTGCCCGGCTGCGGGAACATTTGTTATCTTGTTCTGGCTCAAGACGGAACCCGTGCACCACAAAATAAGGGCAAAAAGCAAGACTGCGGATCTTTTTATAAACATGGCCATACTCCCTGTTTACCTGTTTAGAGGTTAATACATCTTAAAATATTTGTTTTCTCAGAATAAATTAACCTGATTATTATTGTAAATAACTAAGAGTATAAACACAAGTCCTTTTTGTACTTTTCCTCGGGCCTTGCAATATAAACCTGGAATAAATTTATTATATCTTTTCAATCTTGCCAAGAAGAATGTTATCAGAATATTGACAGCCAAGAAGAAATTTCCTAAGGCTTGATGGCTATCGGCTCTCCACCACCTTGGAGGGATTTTTCCGCAGCGCACAATACCCTGACCACCTGCAAACCTTCCTCTCCGGATGAACGCGGTTTCCGGTGTACGGCAATGCATTCGAGAAAATGCTGGCACTCGACCAGAAGAGGCTCCACCATCCGGATCTGCGGTATGAGTATATCACCGTTGCGTAAAGTGAGGAATTCCTCGTAAGACTGGAAATCAACACGGTATTCGGCCCCCTTATCATAAATGCGGATTTTTTCCGCAGCTTCCATATCGTCTAAAACAGCCATCTTGCGGCTGCCGACAACGGTCATCCGCCTCTTTTTAAAAGGATCAAGCCAGCTGAGCTGGATATTGGCCATGATTTTTCCCGGGAATCGCAGGTTAAGAAACACCACATCTTCCACATCTTTCTGAAGATAACATGCTCCCTGTGCGCTAGCCGCTTCCGGCATTTTTCCAACAAGATCAAGAATAACCGCGATATCATAAGGTGCCAGCGCCCAGAGTGCGTTTTCATCTTTTCTCACTCTACCCAGATTAGCCCGGACTGTGTAAATATATAAAATTTCTCCGAGTTCGTTCCGGGCGGCATAACTTCTGAGCATTTCCACAGCCGGATGATAAAGCATCAGATGGCCGACCATCAAGGTTAGTCCGCTCCCCTGGGCCAGACTCAGCAGCTTCTCTGCCTCTTCGACAGTCCTGGTCATGGGTTTTTCCACGAAAACGTGTTTGCCGGAGCGGAGCGCTTTGTCCGCCAGAGAATAATGTCCTTTTGTCTCTCCAGCCACGGCGACTGCATCCACGCGGGAATCGTTTATCAGATCATCCGCTTTTTCAGGCACTTTTATTCCCGGATACGCATCGGCAACCACTTTGCGAACCATAGGATCCGGATCGTAAAATCCGTAAAGATTGCAGTCCGGCAGATTATTAAAAGTGCGCAAAAGGTTTTTTCCCATTATCCCCGCACCAACGACAACCAGATTCAGCATGTTCCCTGCTCCCAGCTAAAGAATTGGCCCATGCCTGATGAAAAAAAAGCAGGGGCAAAACATTACAAAAACGGATTCATCCCCATTCACAAACCTCAAGATTTTCCTCTGCTATTGCGGCCATGCAACGGGAAAGTTTTCTTCCGGCCCCGACATGAACATTATCTCCGATTAACGATTCCTCCACGACCACGTCTTTTTCCAGAACCACCCCATCCAGGAGTAGAGCCTTGCGGACTCTGCAACCCGGACCGATCACAGCTCCCTGGCCGATCTCGAGCGGGGGCTCGAGGATCGCCGTGGAATGGATAGTGCACGATCCTCCTATCAGCACAGAACTTTGATTTCCGGTGTCCGGGGAGGAGCCGAGGATAAATCCCAAAGCCTCCAGGTAACGTCCGGGAGTACCCAGATCAAACCAGGCCAGAGCGGTACGAAAACCGTAGACCGGGGCGCCCCGGGCGATGAGGCGGGGATAGATATCATGGTTGATGTCGGAAAAACCTGACGGGATTTCGGAAAGAAGCTCCGGCTCTAGAATATGGATGCCCGGGAAGTGAAGCTGGAGTGTTTCCAATGGGTGAGGCGCTTCGGGGCGGCCGGCAATTCGAATTACCCGTCCTTTCGAATCAATTTCCACAGCCCGATACTTCTCTTCCCGCGGCATATCGATCAGCACCATCGTGGCCAGGGCTTTGTTCTTTCTGTGGAATTCCAAAGCACGGTCAAGCGGGAAATCCCCAAAGTAGCAATCGCCGTTGACCAGGAGGAAAGTTCCATCCTGAAAAAAATCTTTTACCGGGAAAAGAGCTCCGCCTGTTCCCAGGATTTCCTTTTCCCGGGAAAAGGTGACCTCCTCGCCTGAAGCGGCAAGACAAAGTCGTACCGTATTTGATGCATGGTGAAGGTTGACCGCGAACTTGTCAATTCCTAAGGCACGGAATGTTCTTATCACCCGGATAAGAATGGGCACTCCGGCCAGTGGTAAAGTGACTTTGGACCGACAGGCGGTGAGGGGAAGGAGCCGGGTACTAAATCCGGCGGCCAGGATCAAAGCTTTCATTTAGTGGAAGTCAGTTGAGATTGCCCTTGCTTACTCTTCCTGCGTTTTAATTCCGGTACTTTGCAATTTGGCTACACTTTCTTTCAGGCGCTTATTCTCTTCTCTGGATTCTTCGAGAGAACAGTTCAGGCTGGCTAAATTTTCATTGAGTTTGGCCACCTGTTTGTTGAGGCTGTCGACTTCGATCAAAGTGTTGCAGTAAGCTTCATTGGTACGATCGAGCTTGGCGGACAGGGAATCCACGATCAAAAATAATTCGAGAGGAGATTTGCGAGCCATCCTGAGCATGTCCCGCTTGCCGAAAAGCATCAATTCCCCGTCGGTCAGGGCGGTTACCGTGGCCGAGCGCTTGGTGTCATCGAACAGGGCGCTTTCACCCATGATATCGTTTTCTCCCAGTTCAGTGAGGATTATTTTCTTGCCTTTGACTTTCCGGGAAACTTCCAGGCGGCCCTTCCTGACTATAAAACCGCACTGGCCCTTGTCGCCTTCACGCAAAATTGTCTGACCTGCACTAAATTTCTTGTTCAGGAACTTGATGTCTACGGAATGCTCGCGGGCCTGTTCCAGTTCATCAAGGGTAAGGCTGAAATCGAAGGTCTGGTCGACAATGGTTTCTCCTCTTACTGTCTTGGGGCTTTCGACCATATCGTCTGTCTTGCGCAGACGTTCGGAAAGCCGGCGCAGGAGGTTTCTCACGCCTGGAGAGAGCTGGCCCATGTATTGTTCGAAAGCTTCCTTGCTCATGATCGCCACTTTGGTATTCTCCACGGCACGGACAGTGGCGCTTCTTTTATCCGTGGCCGGGTCAAGCAAGCTCATTTCCCCGAAAAACTCATTGGGACCCAGAGCCGTAATGACTATATCACGGTCTCCATGGCGCTTGAGCACTTCTACCATACCTTCGAGAATTACATAGAACGTGCTCCCCGGCTGACCTTCCCTGATAATGACACTACCCTTGCGGAATGTCTTTTCAATATGGGTTACCATACCGCCCCCTCCCGGCCTGAAGACATTTTTCAATTTGTGGTCCCAACTCGGGATTCTCGACGATAAGACTGCTATTTTTAAGTTAACTTTACCAGGCTGCTCAAGCAAGAAAATGTTACACTTTAATATTTTTTTACCAATTTACAGGATGGGCGATCAGGCTGTAGACCACCCGACCCGCAGCCTCTGCTGCCAGACGGGCGTGAAAAACAAAATCTTCCGCTGATTCATTATCGGCAAAATCGCTGACTGCTTTGATCACTGTCAGGGGAATACCCATCCTGCGGGAATAGGAAGCTACTTCCCAGGCTTCCATGTCCACGCACAGGGCGGAGAATTTCCGGTGGAGATAGTCGCGTGTCCGGCTGGAAAAAACAGGTTGATCATGGGTCAGGAAATGGCCTTTGCGGATCGGACAGGAAAGTCCGGAACTTTCAGGAGTTACTGAATCGGGAAAGGCAAGCTCGATAGGCTGTAAACCATGCTCATAAGTAGCTCTTATCCGGAGAGCAGCCACTGGACAGTAGCGGGGCAAATCCCCGACCAGGGCGCCGCAAACTCCCAGATGGAAATTATAGTCCGCCCGGTAAAAGGCGGCGAACTTTTCCAATGATTCTCTTGCTCTTCGCGGCCCCATACCGCAGAGGAAAACGGCAACCTCATCCGCGCCCAATCCGCCAACCCACATGCGTACACGATCTTTTTCTCTCCTTTCCGGATGGGAAAGCTGGCCGAGAAGCCAGTTTACCTCCATTTTGACCGCTGCTATGCAGGCAATCCTCATTTATTGACTTCCATCCTTTCCAGGACTAAATTGAAAATTCAATACCGGTCAATATTATAACCCGGCCAACTTTCCCTGGCAATCCTATGTCCACATTCTGGTATTATCTCAAGAATCTGTATTTGAAATTCAACAGGGATGACGTTCTTTTCCTCTCCTCGGGCATAGCTTTTAACCTGATGATCTGCGCAATTCCGCTTATTCTGATAATATTTTCCATAGCCGGATTCGCCCTGTCTAACTCGATCGAGCTTTGGGATAAAACAGTGCTTTACATCCAGAGCCTGCTCCCGGTTTCCAGTGAAAGAATTATCAACAACACCAAGGCGATTATCCGCGATCGCAAACTTATCGGAATAATCGGCCTGGCGGGAATGGCTTTTACCGCCACCCGCCTGTTCGCCACGCTGCGCACGGTGCTGGACAACGTTTTCGAGGTAACCCATGTCCGGGGATTTATTCACGGTGCACTTTTCGATCTCCTGATGCTCCTGCTTCTAGGCATGGTAATAGTACTGGCCAACCTGGTCTTTACTTTCCTTCCCGGCATCCTTCGTGACAGCATACTGATGAAAAACAATTTTTTTTCCCTGCGGCCAATTCTTAAAAGCAGTCTCGTCATCAATACAGCGCTTTTTTTATTTACCACCGGCCTGATATTTTTCAGCTACAAGTTTTTCCCCTCCCGGCGGCCCAAAACCGGAACATGCTTTATCGCCACCCTTATCGCCACAGTGCTTATCGAAATCACCAAACATGTCTACCGTTATTTTCTTTACCTTTTTCCGGGTTTTAACCGGATCTATGGTACCCTGGCGGCCATTGTAGCCATGATTGTAGGACTTTACCTCTTCTCCGTGATCTATGTAATAGCTGCCGAGTTTGCCCTGATCCACGAAAGGCGAACCAAGATAGAACCCCAACCCGTAGCGGAACCAGCTCCAGAACAGGAATAGTCCTTCCCGGATCGCCGCCCTATCCTGAAAAAGCAGCCCTTTATCTCCCCCAGACGGCCAACACGGTTTTCCGTCCTCCGGTCAGGCTTTCCGACTCAAGCGCAGGCGATGGCTTGAGCTCCTCGAGATTTTCGCAGATCACGGTAAAGACTCCGTATTCTCCGGTTACCCTGCCGGTGACCAGAAATGGTCCCTCGCCCAGGGCCACTGCGCCGCAGCGGCGGTAGCTGTCGGGGAAGATCACCACCTCGAAGGCGCCGGCAAGGTCATCGAGGGAAAGAAACATCATCGCCCCGCTCCGGTTAGTCATAATGCGCTTATGGGCGATAGGCCTGCCGGCCAGTCGCACCCGCTTCCCCTCGCATGCCTGAATCTCTCTGGAAGTTACGAGGTTCCGGCCGGCGAGCGCCTGTTCGTACAAAGCAAGCGGATGCTCGCTCACCGTGAAACCGAACAGCTCGCGTTCCAGGCGGAGACGAACGAGGCGGGGGTACTCGGGCAGGCGGGGAACGACCTCCCGATCCGGGCCGGAAACCGATTCCGGGAAGAAAAGCGAGGGTTTTCCGCAGTCCGGAGCGCTTTTTTTCATCCTCCCGTGACTGTAGAGGAACTCGAGCCTCCAGAGAAGCTCCGGCCTGGTGAGTTCCAAGCAGTCGAAAGCGCCGCAGCGGATGAGAGTCTGAATTTCCATGTAGGAGACATCCACCCGGGAGCAGAAGTCGGCGAGCGAGGTGAAGAATCCTCCTCCTCCCCTCCGGCGTTCCTGGACAATGTCCTCCAGAATCTTGCGGCTGACCCCGGAGATGAACTTGAGGCCGATACGCAGGGTGCGTCCGGAGCCATCGCACTCCAGGCCGCTGCGGTTGACCTCCGGCGGCAGAACGCAGAGCCCCATCCGTCGGGCTTCCTCGATATAGGCCGAGGGGCCATAGAAGCCGCCGCAGTTGGAGATCACTGCAGCCATGAACTCTGCCGGATAATGGGCCTTGAGGTAGGCCACCTGGAAAGAAATCCGGGCGTAGGAAGCGCTGTGGGCCTTGCAGAAAGCGTAACCGGCGAAACTGGCGATCTGGCGCCAGATTTCGACAGCCACCTTCTTTTCCACCCCGCGGGATACCGCCGCTCCGACAAACCGGTCGGCCAGCCGGTCCATCACCTCGCGCGAGCGCATCTTGCCGCTCATCGCCCGCCGCAGCATGTCCGCCTCGCCAAGGCTCATCCCGGCTATCTCATGCGCCACCCGGATCACATCCTCCTGGTACACCATCACCCCGTAAGTCTCCCCGAGGAGCTTTTCCAGCTTGGAGTGGAGATACTCCACCGGAGCCTTCCCGTTATGCCGGTCGATATACTGGGCCATCATGCCGCTCTCCGCCACTCCTGGGCGGATAACCGAGCTTGCCGCAGTAAGGTCTTCGAAGGTGCGCACTCTGAGCTTGGCCAGAAGAGAGCGCATGGCCGGGCTTTCGATGTAGAAGCAGCCCATGGTGCGTCCCTCCTCGATAATCCGCACCGTGTCCGGGTCCGCAGCGAGGCAATCGATATCATCCATGGCGAGCCTCCGGCCCTCGCGCTCCTCGACAGCGCGCAGCACATCCTCCACCACGGATAGTGAGCGCTGGGAAAGCAGGTCGATCTTGACCAGGCCCAGGTCCTCGATGGCGAACATGTCGTACTGGGTGACCATCAGGCCCTTGGTGGAGCGCTCGAGAGGTACGAGGTCAGTGAGGGGGAAGGGGCTGACCACAATGCCGCCGGCGTGGATCGAGAGGTGGCGCGGGAAGCGGGCGATGCGGCCGGCCAGCTCGAGGATGGTGCGGTAAGGCTCCTCGCTGAGCGGCAGGGCGCGGCATTCCGGCCAGTCGCGCCCGAGAGTGTCGAGGTGGGAGATAGCACCGTAAGGCAGGATGCGGGTGAAGCGGCTGATCTCGCGCTCGGGCAGGCCCATGGCCTTGGCGATCTCCCGGAAAGCCAGCCGCGCGGTGAAAGTGACATAGGTGCAGATCATGGCCACGCGGTCCCGGCCATAGGTGCGGTAGACATATTCGAGCACCTCATCCCGCCTGCGCCAGGAGAAATCGAGGTCGATATCCGGGGGAGAGTTGCGCTCCGGGTTAAGGAAGCGCTCGAAGAAAAGGTTGTAGCGGATAGGGTCGACATCGGTGATGCCCAGGGCATAGGAAACGATGCTGTTGGCCGCCGATCCCCGTCCGACCATGGGTATGCGCCGCCGCCGGGCGAAACGGGCGATATCGGCGACCACCAGGAAATAGGCTGAGAAACCGAGCCGGTCGATCACCTCGAGCTCGGCCCGCAGCCGCTCGAGCACCCCGGCGCTCAAGGGGCGGTAGCGGCGGCAGGCTCCGCGGAAAGAAGCCTTGAGCAGCGCCGAATAGGCGGTTTCTCCTGTCGGGAGCTTGAAATCAGGAAAAATGGGCTTGCCGATGGGAAAGTCAACCTGGCAGCGCTCGGCGATGTGGACTGTATTGGCCAGGGCCTCAGGGAAGCCGGCAAACCGCCGCGCCATCTCTTCAGGCCCGGCGAGCCAGGAGTCCCCGGAAACATGATCGCCCTCCTCGAGCGAGCTCACTGTACGGCCAAGATCTATAGCCCGCAGGAGGCAGTGGATCGGGAAACCACCGGGAGCGGCGAAATGGACATTGGCTGTGGCCACCAGGGGGAGCCCAAGTTCCCAGGCCAGGTCGGCCAGGCGCTCCAGGCGTACGGTCTCTCCGGGAACCCCCTCGCGGCAAAGCTCGACATAAAGGATTCCCGGAGGGAGGCCCTGCGCCAGGCAGCGGAGGAGAGATTCCCCACTCGTGAGCACGAAAAAGCTCGGGGTGCGGGAGGCCTCAGCGGCAATGGCTCCGGCAAGGTCGAAATTACTGTCGAGCTGGCGCGTGGTGACCAGGCGGCTGACTGCGGCGAATCCGGCCATATCGCGGGCGAGAACCACGGCGCGTTCACCCCGAGCTGAGTCCCCTGACAATGAGGTAATCTCTGCGCCCAGGATCGGCTTTATTCCGCGCTTCACGGCCTTGCGCCAGAAAGGCACCGCCGCGTAGAGGGCATTAGTATCAGTCAGGGCCAGGGCCTTCATCCCTCTTGCTGCCGCGGCCTCAAGAAGCTCATCCACAGTGGAGGCCCCCGCAAGCAGGGAGAAATTGCTGTGGCATCTGAGTTGGACGAAGTCCAAAACCATATTCCTTGCTATTAACCGTCTTGCGAATTTCTCAGGCAAAAAACCCGGGCTTGTCCTTGAATTTCTGCTTGGACCCGGGGGTTTAAGCCTGCCATATTTAATTTGCACCAGGCACAGATTATAAAAGCTTTGTTTGTTATCCAAAGCCAGGGAGCGGGCCGGCATCCTTTTTGCTTTCATTCAGCGCCAAGATTATCCCCGACTGTGGTGTTCCTGCAAAAAGGCTGCCGGCCCGCCCCTACACTTCACCCCGCCTTTTGCTCACGTTCTTCTTCAGGATGCCGCAAGCTTTCCCAGAATATCCCACGGCCTTTGCGCACTGCGGCGAAACCGTATTTACCCCGCAGCTTGTCCACGGTGCGGTAAAAATCGAGTATCTTTTTCTGTCTGCCGGCGGAAAAGAGATCAAGCTGGCCGTCCGCATGCCGGAGGTTCGAAAGGGTTATTCCCAGGAGGCGCACCCTGACCCGCCGCTCGAGCAGGGGGATCATGAGGCGCAGGGCGAGATCGAAAATTTCGCTGTCGCCGCTGGTTCCCGCTCCGGCTGAAACGGCGCGGGTCACGGTCTTGAAATCGGAGTAGCGCAGGCGCAGAGTGACCGTGCGGCCCACCATCCCCTTGCGGCGGGTTCTCACCCCCACTTTCTCAGCCAGGTGGTAGAGCACGCCCTCGAGGAATTGTCGGTCCACAGTGTCTTCGTTGAAAGTGACCGAGTTGCCCACAGACTTGACCGGCGGCCTTTCGGCTTCCACCCTGAGACTGCCCCGGCCGCGGGCCATTTCATAGAGCCACTCGCCGGTCCGGCCGAAAACCCGGGTGAGAAGAGAGAGCTCGAGACGGGCGAGATCGCCCACAGTGTAAAGGCCGAGACTTTTCAGCCTGGCCTCCAGAACCTCGCCCACCCCGGGCACCGCGCCCAGCGGCAGAGGAGCCAGGAAAGCCTCCTCCCGTCCCGGCAGCACCTGCAAAAGCCCTGCCGGCTTGGCCTGCTTCGAGGCCACCTTGGCCACCAGCTTGTTGGCGGCGATGCCTGCGGAAAGATCGAGGCCGAAAGTCGACCTTATCTGGCGGATAATCCGGTCCACAGTGCCAAGCACCGGCCCGTAGCAGCGGTCGAAACCGGTAAGATCGAGATAAGCCTCATCTATCGAGCCCATCTCGACCAGCGGGGTCCAGCTTTCCAGTATTTCGCGGATGGCGCGCGAGACCCGGACATAGAGTTCCATGTTCCCCGGCAGGAATATGGCCTGCGGGCAGAGTTTCCTCGCCCTGGCCGCGGGCATGGCCGAGCGCACCCCGTAGCGCCGGGCCTCGTAGGAAGCCGAGGCCACCACGCCCCGCGTGCCCTCCACGGCACCCACTACCACCGGCCGGCCGATCAGTGATGGATCGCGCGAGCGCTCCACCGAAACGAAAAAGGCATCCATGTCGATATGTACGATGTGACGGTCCACAGTGTCTTGCGACCCCCGGATTCTCAAGCACAAAAAAATTCTACTGCGGGCCAGGCGAAAAATGGTCCGCTACCGCCCACCACCTGCCGTTTGCCCGGACAAAAACGAACATGTCGGGAGGCTAACGCCTGGAGAGCGCGCCGCCGAAAAAGCGAAACACATTGCGCCAGCAGCCCTCGAAACATACACAATCACTGTCCTGGCCCGCCGGACGGCGTCTGGCGTTGAAAACCACCATGAGGCAACGCTCCGGGCGGCCCTTCTGTATCCTGCCATAGGCCAGCAACCTGTTTTTCATCATTCTCTCCCTCTAGAAGCGTGTTGAAAAATTCTTTGTTTTTCACTCTGTTTCAATGGCGTAAGGGCACGGCATGCCGTGCCCCTACGAAAACATATTATTTACCAGCCAGTTAATGAATTATTACAGTCATTGTATTTTCTCCACAGGGATAATCATTGATAAATCAATACGCTTCTAGAAGCGTGAAACTAAAATCTCAGTATTTGCGCAGGATACCGATAACCACGCCCTGGATCTTGAATTCGCCGTCCTTGAGTATTATCGGCGCGAAGTTTACATTGGCCGGCTGGAGGCGCACACCGTCCTTTTCCCGGTAAAAGCGCTTGAGAGTCACCTCCTCCCCGCCGATCAGGGCCACCACAATCTGGCCGTCCTCCGCCGTATCCCTCCGCTCGACAATCACGTAATCCCCATCGCGTATCTGTTCGTCGATCATCGAGTCTCCCAGCACCTTGAGCATATAAGCGCTTCGCCTGCCCACCAGGCTTTCCGGCAGCTCTATGCTTTCCGGGAGTTCCACCGCTTCGATAGGCCGGCCCGCGGCTATCCGGCCCAGGAGCGGCACCTGAACCACTCCTCCCGAGGCCCGCTCATCGCCGCCGCAAAGCTCGATCGCCCGGCTGCGGCCTGTTGATCTGCGGATCAAACCCTTTTCCTCCAGGTTGGAAAGGTGCTTGTGCACTGTGGCTGTGGAGCTCAGGCCGAACCGCGCGCCTATCTCCTCGATACTGGGCGCGTAACCCAAGCCCAGAATATGCTCCCGGATAAAATCAAGAATCTCTTTCTGACGCCGGGTGAGATACATATAAAACCTCCTTGTCGTAAAATGACCTTAGCCTGGATTATTCACAAAAATTTGTTTGCTTACGGCAAAACTTTAAAACCCGCCGATATACGCAGCCAGGTTTAGAATTGAATATATCATGCAGGGGCGGGTCTGAGACCCGCCTCTACGAGGCCGGTGTAAATTTATGAATTATTTGGGTTAGAAGAACCGGAATAAATTCGTTTACAGGCGTTTTTCTTCAACAATTCTACATTCCCTAAACAATTCTTTGCGCCCCGAAGGGCGAAAATTTTGCGAAAATCTGCTTTATTATAAGCGAAAGAAAAGCGAAAGTCAAGCCCAAAAAGAGAGATTTTTTCAGGAGAAAAAAATTTAGCTTGAAAATCGCGGCAGGTTGGATTTAAATTTAGGGCTGGCCGAATTCAGATAACCATTTAACTGTTTGGGAAGGATAAACTTGACCGGAGGTCTTATTGGTAACCAAGGCTGATCTGGAGAAAAAAATAAAGAAGTACAGAGAGGAAATGAAACTGCTCGCGGGAGCAAATGAGGCTGACAGCGCACGTCTGCGCATATTTCGCAAGCGGGTTAAAAGGACTCAGCGCAAGCTCGCCTCCATGGTTCGGAACAGGGAGCGGATTGCCGGCAAGGGCAAAGGTGAGAAAAAAGCGCCGAGTGAGAAGAGTGAAAGTTAAAGGGACGATTTAACTCAGGTGGCTGTCTTTCTGAAAAAGTATCTCTTCCGAGGGAGAGGCATATGCCCAAAAAAAGGAAAAAACCTGAGGCGCAGAAACCATCCGGCGTAAACAAGCTGTTCGGAGAATACCTTATAGAAAAGGGTCTGATTTCTCTTGAACAGCGGGATGACGCACTGGCGATTCAGAATTCGATCAACCACCGCCTGGGTATACTGGCCAGCATGGAGGACATTCTCAGCGTTTCCCAGATTTTCGATGTCCTGAGCGAGCAGAAAGATACCGGCAAGCCATTCGGGGAGACAGCCAGGCTCCTGAACCTGATAAGCGACTCCCAGCTTTCGGAACTGCTCGAAAGGCAGAGGGGGAAGCGGTTGAGAGTGGGAGAAATTCTGGTGGGACTGCTTTACCTGGAAAAGGAGGAAATGGAGAAGGAACTGAAGAAATTTTCCCGGGCTAAAAAGGTTGGTGAGTAACCTTCCTTGGGAAATTCGCCGATATAAAAGTAGGGGCGCTTCGCGAAGCGTCCCTACGCCTTTTGATCTAGATTTTTTACAGCAGACTTCTCGTTTTCATCGCCCGGTAGATTCGTTCAGTGGCAATGTCGCTGGCTGCCTGGGTAAAACTGCCGCTTTTATCCTTTCTGTTCAACATCTCGCCGAACATCTCATCGAACTTGCCCTTCAAGTGAGCGAGCACCTCATTCCTGTTGAAACGCTGTCCACCCAAGCCCTGCCTGTACTCGAGGTCCGAGGCGATTACTCCGCCGGAGTTGACAAAGTTATCAGGCAGGAGGTCTATACCCCTCTTTTTGAGTCTGCGGAATGCGTCATAGGTGACCGGCATATTGGCCGCCTCCACCACCACCAGCTTAACACCTACTTTGTCGCAATTTTTGGCATTGACCACATGGCCGCTGGCCGCGGGGATAAGGATATCGACCGGCAGGCTGAAAAGCTGTTCGTTGTCAATAGTCCGCTTATCGTCATATCCTTTTATCGTGCGTTTTTCCCGCGCATAAGCCATCAGCGCAGGTATATCGATCCCTTCTTTGTGGTACACTCCGCCGTGAAGATCAGTGACCGCCACGACTTTGCAGCCGGCTTCCCGCAGGTAGAAAGCGGCATGGCTGCCTACATTGCCGAAACCCTGTATCCCGACTGTCATCCGGGAAGGCTTCTTGCCGAGATATTCGAGATATTTCAACACGGCATAGGCAGTACCGAATCCTGTTGCCTCGTGCCGTCCCGGCAGCCAGCCTTCTATTCCCTCGGGCTTGGCGGTTACCGATGCCGGGTCGTGTGTTTTGTTGTAAAAAAGCATCATCTCGCGGCCCGAACTTCCCATATCCGGAGCCGGGATGTAAATGCGCAGCAGATTCCTTTCCACAAAATGGTCAACAAACTCTTTCATGATATGGTCTTTGAGCATGTCGACAAAAGGATAGTAATCGAGCTTCAGCCTGGATTTGAAACGCTCGTATAATTTTTCGAAATTCACCAGGATGCCCGCTTTGCCGCCGCCCAGTTCGAGATTGGCCAGCGCAGTCTTCAAGGTCATCAACCGGGCCAGCTCGGTCGTTTCCCAGACATTGACATCCCGGGCGATACGGATACCCCCTTTGTATGGGCCTCTTGCCCGGTTATGCAGGATTATGCCGGAGCTGATATTGACAATTTCTCCCTCGACCTCGACCGGAAGTCTCTGGTAGATAAAGGTATAAGGCTTCTGGATTTGCTCCACCTCGTTGACTGAGATACCCAGCCTTGCGGCGCTGTCCTGCATCAATATTCCCGAGCGGTTTTTCGGCTCCCTGCTGCAGATAAACTGTTCGATATTTTTTGTATACTTTGAATCTGCACTCATTCCGAATCCTCCATAGCTTTTCATTGCCTTGCCAGCCGCACCGGCTGATTCATCCCCGGCAGCCCGAAGGTTATATATTTTTTTCGCCGACTTTTACAGGCCATGATCTCGCCGGTACGACAGCAGGAATCAGAGGACATCCATTATGCGAATAGTATGGGTCGGCTCAAGGACAATCGATTCCTCGTCGATAACGCTTACCGCATCAGCGACAGCCCCAACAGTGGTCTCATGGGTAATGATAACCAGGGGCACTCCCCGCTCGAGATCTTCCGAACTCTCTTTCTGCACTACCGAAGCGATGCTTATGCTTCTGGCAGCCAAAGCACTGCTCACTCTGGCCAGGACTCCCGGCTGATCTTTAACTGTCAGGCGAAGATAGAAGCGTCCTCTCACTGCCGCATGGTCGAGCACTGGAAGATTGAGCGGCTCCTCGGCAAAGACAGTGCGCACTTTACGGTCGCCGAGTAAGGTATATAGGTCGCCAAGAACAGCTCCCGCTGTAGGCATCATCCCTGCACCCTTGCCGATATACGTATGCTGGTGATGGGCCATGGCGTTAATCATTATGGCATTGAACTCGTCCTTGACCTGGGCCATTATCGAACCTGCGGGAATGAGAGTCGGACCGACCCAAACCGCTAAATTGTTTTCCTCCTTGCTGGCCCGGGCCAGGAGTTTTATCCGGTAACCCATCTCCCTGGCTGTCTGCACGTCCACATTACTCACTCCGGTAATTCCCTGTATGTCCATTTTCTCGGGCAGAATACGGGTTCGGAAAGCTTTGCGAATGAGGATGGACAGCTTCTGGGCGGTATCCATACCGCTGACATCTAGAGATGGATCAGCTTCAGCCAGTCCTCTGGTCTGGGCTTCGGCCACAGCCTCTGCGCAGCTCATCCCCGGCTGCTGCTCCATGCGCGTAAGGATATAGTTGGAGGTACCGTTGAGTATGGCGTTGATACAAAGAACCTCATCTGCGGCCAGTTCTTCCCTGAGAATTTTGATTATCGGCACTCCGCCGGCCACACTGGCTTCGAAAAGAAAGCGCGCCCCTGTTTTCTGCGCCCGACGGAAAAGCTCATCCCCGTAAATGGAAACAAGGTGCTTGTTGGCGGTAATTACATCCTTGCCCAGATCGAGGGCCATCTCGACATACTTTTTGGCCGCTCCGACACCGCCGATCAACTCAATGATCACTTTTATCCCGGGGTCTTTAACCACTGATTCGGTATCCGTGGTCAGGAGAGATGGATCTGCCTTTACCGGTCTCGGCCGCTCCAGGTCGATATCCGCCACTTTGACCAGCTCCACTGCCCTGGCTATGGCCAGTTCAGACTGTGTCAGCAGCTTGATCACTCCCGAGCCGATAGTTCCGTAACCCAGTAAGCCAACTTTGAGCTTTCCAGCCATTAATCCTCCTTTAACCGCCGCTATCGATCTTTATCCGCTCCGGACAGAGGATAAATCACTCCTTCTCATTCTCCTTTAAAAAAGGCGGTCATCATGAAAAAAACATCTCCACCCGACTCAGCCTTTTCCCAGCTCCAGAGAACGTCTTGCCGCGGCCTCCACGGCACTGATCACCGCATCGCGAAAGTTCCTTTTCTCCAGCTCATGGAGTGCCGCCACGGTCGTGCCTCCGGGAGTGGTCACTTGATCCCGCATGGAAGCCGGATGTTCTTCCGGCCAAGCTTCCATCATCACCGCCGCGCCCTTGATAGTCTGCACGGCCAGTTTTCTGGCCTCGCCGTGGGGCAATCCCGCTTTCAGAGCCCCGGTTATCAGGGCTTCGGCGAACAGGAAGACATAAGCCGGCCCGCTGCCCGATAATCCGGTCACCGCACCCATCAGCTTCTCCGGAACCTCGACCGCCAGGCCAACCGAGCCGAATATCCGCCGGACAATATCCACATGCTTCTCTTTGACTGCGCTGCCCAAGGCGAAACCTGTGGCCGACTGGCCCACTGTGGCGGCTATGTTGGGCATGGCCCTGATCACCGACACTCCCGGGTCAAGCGCTCCCTCGAGAGCCTCGATAGAGATTCCTCCGGCAATAGAGATCACCAGCTTATCCTTGCCTGTTGCAGGACGGATTTCACCGAGCACAGGAAGCACCACCTGGGGTTTGACACATATCATTATCACCTTGCAGAGCCTGGCTAATTCAAAAGAATCGACAGCCTGCACTCCTGTCTTACGGCAAACTGTCTTGCGCCGGTCCTCATCGATCTCGGAGATAAAAATTTCCCGGACTCCGGTGAGCCTCGCCTGCAAAACCCCCTCGAGAAGGGCGGTGCCCATTTTCCCGGCACCGATAAAACCTATGCTGCCAATTTTAGGCATCTTTCTCCTGTTTCCGGCTGGGTATGTTTATATACTTAGCGACTAAAATAATTGTGAATAACATCTGAGAATAATAGTTACTAACTCCGTACAACTATCATCTAGAAGTCAGAATATTTTTCAGGGAATATCACTCATAGTTTTAAACCTTCTGTCTTCTGTCTTCTGTCTCCTGACTCCTGAAATATAATCGGATTTCAAAGACCAAGAATTCCGTCTATCACTGCAATCAGCTCGTTTATATCGGTCATGGTCAACTCACCCATGTGGGCGATGCGGAAAGTCTTGTCCTTGAGGTCGCCGTAGCCGTTAGAGATCACCATATGGTACTCAGCCAGCTTCTTGTTCAAATCCGAGATGCTTATGTTCCGCGTGTTTTCGATACAGGTCAGGGTATTGGAGCGGTAACCCTGTTCAGTGAAAATTCGGAAGTGGGTTTCGGCCCAGGAACGCACCCTTTCCGCCATCTTGAGATGACGCTGCCAGCGGTTTTCCAAACCTTCAGCGATGATGCGCTTCATCTGTTTTCTCATGGCGTAGAAGTGCGAAATCGTGGGCGTGATATGGGTCTGGTTCTTGGCCAGGTTTTTTTCCACGGCGATAAAATCAAAATAGTAGCCGCGGTTAGGGACAGTACGCGCTTTTTCCAGTGCCCGTGGGCTTATCGCGGCCACGGCAATCCCCGGAGGGAGAGCCAGGGCTTTCTGGCCGCTGGCCAAGGCTACATCGATCCCCATTTTGTCTATTTCCAGTTTAACTCCGCCCATGGAGCTGACCATGTCTACCAGGAGGCTTGTCTCAGGATACTTTGCCTTCATCATTTCGGCAATGCCGTAAATATCGCTCATTGCCGCAGTTGCTGTCTCGTTGTGCACTATGGTTATCGCATCGACTTTCTGCCCCTTCAGTCCGGCATCAACCAGGTCAGCGTTGAATCCCCTGCCTGAAGGTATCTCAAAGGGAACAGCTTTCTTGCCATTGGCCAGGGCGATCTCATAGAAACGTTTCGAGAAAGCGCCATTGACAAAGGAAACACAGCTCTCCCGCACACAGTTGCGCACTGCGGCTTCCATAAGCCCTGTGCCGCTCGAGGTGGAAAGGAAAATCATGTTCTTCGTATAGAGCATCTCCTGAACCATAGGGATGATCTCGGAAATGAGCGCGGAGCATTCGGAGAAACGGTGTCCGATCATCGGGCGGCTCATTTCGGCCAGAACATCCGGCAAGACTTCTGTGGGTCCGGGGATAAAAAGCTTTTTGTGGTCGGTCATCAGCCAAACTCCATGCTTCAGGTTAAACGGAAAAAATCATCAACAATAGATTACTAACTGGAAAAATAAATCAACGTGCACGCAAAAACCAAGAAAACCAAATAATTTCATTCTTTTAAGTGCAGTAATCGGCGTTTATGCGCACATAATCGCCGGAAAAGTCGCAGGTCCAGAAACAGCATTCCTGGTCTCCCTGATGGAGATCAATGACCAGGACAACCTCCTTTTTCCTGAGCTCATCTGACAATTTGTCCCGGTGCGTACCAGCGGCGACTCCCTTTTTTACCGCCGGGAGCTTCCCGAAATAGATATCCACCTTCTCCGGTTCGATCGGAACACCGCTGTAGCCGGCGGCGCAGATTATCCTGCCCCAGTTGGGATCCGCGCCGAACAGGGCTGTTTTGACCAGAGGGGAATTAGCCACTGTGCGGGCCACCTGGACCGCAGAGTTGTATGTATCCGCGCCCACCACCCTGATTTCGACAAGCTTCGTCGCCCCTTCGCCGTCGGCGGCGATTTTCCTTGTGAGAATTGTCGCTGCTTCAAGAAACGCCTCAAAAAAAGCGGAGAACCCGGGACTTTCCGGCCCGCTGATCAGCGGGGCGCCGCTCGATCCGGATGCCAGAACGAAAACGCTGTCATTGGTGCTCTGATCGCCGTCTACCGAAACCATATTGAAAGTTCGCTCCGCAATCCTCCTGAGAATTGTAGAGAGCGCATCAGGACTGACAGCCGCATCGGTAGTGAAAAAGGCAAGCATGGTGGCTAAATTGGGATGAATCATCCCCGAGCCTTTGGCCGCAGCCCCCAGAGTCACCGGAACGCCTTCCACTTCGATCTCGACAGCCAGGCATTTCTCTTGCAAATCCGTGGTCATGATGGCCCGGGCGAAAGACTCGCCCGAACTGTTCGGGTAATTTTTCCGAATCTGTCTCAATCCTTTTTTTATCTTGTCAACCGGCAGGGGGACACCGATCACGCCAGTGGACATGACCAGTACCGACTCTCCGAACAGAGAAAACAGCTCCTCGGCTTCTCCGGCCACTAGAGCCGCATCATCCAGTCCCCGCTGTCCGGTACAGGCATTGGCGTTTCCGCTATTGACCACAATGCCGCGGACATTATCATTATTCCGGGAGAGGATGTTCCGGCAGTAAATTACCGGCGCCGCTTTAACCCTGTTGGTGGTGAAAATCCCGGCTGCAGTGCAAGCAGTCTCGCAGAGGAGCACTGCCAGGTCCGGGGCATCCCCCATTTTTATTCCGCACTTCGTACCTGCCGCATAAAAACCCGGCACCGAATCGATTGAACCTTTCTCGATTATCTTCATTTATTGGTCTTTCATAATTCGGAATCTATTTTCAAAAAGATGACGGGAGACAGATTGACTAAACTATTCAGGAAGCGATGATTACTATTGCGCCGCCTTTATCTGTGACTTGCGCGTCTCGTCCAGCACCTCGCCGAATATACTCAGGAATGTCTCGAGCTGCCGCCTCGAGATAACCAGCGGGGGAACTATCCGAATGACTTTCTCCCCGGCGGTGCAGACCAGCACTCCCCGTTTGAAGAACAGATCGAGCAGACCGGATGCTTTCACTTTCAATTCCACACCGATTAACAGGCCCAGTCCGCGTACCTCAGCGATAAGGTCGGGGAAAGCCGCTTTAATTGAGTTCAGCCGTTTGATCAGGTATTCGCCTTTATCCCCCACCTCGCGCAGGAAAGAAGGACTTTTGATCCTTTTGAAAACCTCCAGACCAGCAACGCTAACTACCAGCCCGCCGCCGAAAGTGGTGGCGTGGTCCCCACGCTCAATGGCCGAGGCTACCTTGTCGCTGGCCAGCACGGCCCCCATAGGCAAGCCGCCGGCCAATGGTTTGGCCAGGGTGAGAATGTCCGGCTCGACACCAAAGTGTTCATAAGCGAACAGTTTGCCTGTCCTTCCCAGGCCGCACTGCACCTCATCGAAAATAAGCAGCACATCCCGCCGACGGCAAACCTCAGCCAGGTTAATGATAAAATCCCGGCTGGCCGCATGTATTCCGCCCTCGCCCTGGACTGGTTCGATAATGACTGCGCAGGTATCCAATCCTATCCTGGCTTCCGCATCCCCGGCATCACCGAAACGAGCGAACCTGGCTCCGGGTACCAGGGGTTCGAAAGGCATACGGTATTTTTCGCGGTCAGTGAGAGCCAGCGCCCCGAAAGTCCTGCCGTGGAAAGAGCCGGTGAAAGCTACGAAACCTGTTTTCTGGCCGCCGACTTTCTTCTGCGCCCATCTCCTGGCCAGTTTCATCGCGCCCTCAATGGCTTCGGCGCCGCTGTTGCAAAAAAACACCTTGTCGGCGAAGGAATTTTCGACCAGCAGTCTGGCCAATTCTACATGGGGCGCGGTATAAAAAAGGTTGGAACAGTGGATCAGCTTATCGGCCTGTTCGGCGATCACCCGGCTCAGGTTTTTATCGCCGTAACCTAAAGCATTCACTGCTATACCAGCCACCATATCCAGATAGCGCTTACCCTCGGCATCATATAGATAACAGCCTTTGCCTTTTTCGATCACAAAGGGAGGACGGGTATATGTACCCAGTATATAACGGCTTTCATCACTGATTATTTTTTCGGTTTTATTTAACAGTTGTCAAACCTCCCGAAAATCATGGTGATGTAATAAGTAAAGTACAGGCAAGGCAGCGAAAACAATCCGGTGGCCTGGAAAAATTTTCTGCGGGGTAAGTAAAAATAAAACAGCGAGGATAAATATGCAAAAAAATTGAATGTTTCCGTCCCCCGGACAGGCTCGAGTATGATTGTCGTCCGTATTTACAGGCGGCAATTCAGGCGAAGAGATCCTCTCCCTCTCGGGCGTGCAGGGAGCGGAACTCCTTGAGCAGCATGGCGGTTACCGATCCCGGCTTACCATCACCTATCTTCCTGCCGTCCAGGGCGATAACCGGCATCAATTCCGCGCCGGTACCGGTGAGAAAACATTCATCGGCGTTAAAGATATCCTGGCGGGTCATAGGCTCTTCGCGGACAACGAGACCCTTTCTGCGGGCAATTTCCAGCACAACGGCCCGGGTTATCCCGTTCAGGAAAGGAAACTCGGGAGAAGGTGTGACCAGTTGGCCGTCGGTGATAATAAAGATATTATCGGCGCTGCACTCGCAGACAAAACCGTTCGAGTCCAGCATGAGAACTTCCGGCATGCCAGCCAGATTGCCTTCCATTTTGGCCATGATGCTGTTGAGATAGTTGAGGCTTTTCACTTTCTGGCTGATCATATCCGGGGCAATGCGGCGGGTAGCCGCGGTGACAATAGGGATACCCTCCTGATAGAGCTTCTCACCGTAAAGCTGGATTGTATCGACAATGATAATTACCGAGCCTTTCTTGCACTTTTTGGGATCGAGGCCCAGATCGCCGATACCTCTTGTTGCCACCAGGCGAATATAGGCATCGCGGAATCCGGCGGCGCGCACGGTATCCACTATGGCCTGTTCCAGGACCTGCCGGCTGACAGGGATGGCAAGGTTGATACCTGCCGCGCTCTGGTAAAGCCTGTCTATATGCTGTTTGAAGCGGAATATCCGTCCCGAATAAACTCTTATTCCTTCAAAAACCCCATCCCCGTAAAGCAATCCATGGTCGTAAACGCTTATTTTGGCATCTTCTTTGGAATAGATTTTACCGTCGATATAAACTTTCGGCTCCATAATCCAGACACCTTTCCAGCGGGAATTCGTAAAATGAGGGAACCCGGGCGCTGATATCCGCCTGTTATACTACCGTGGCGCCCGAAAAAAATTTCAAGGGGGAGCGCAGCGCTCCTAATCCGTATTATCCGTGAAAACGGATTTTGTCCGGTTTTGTGTAGGGGCGCACCCCTGTGTGCGCCCGTGGATCAAAAAAATTTCCTTAAAGAGTAGGCAGACACAGGGGTCTGCCCCTACAAGTTTTGCGGTAATTTGTGAATAATCCAGGCTAAAAAAAAACAATGTAAAAATTACCTGAAAATCATTTTAATGACGCTTGTAAGGGCACGGAGCACCGTGCCCTTACCTTCCCGATTGTTTTAATGTCTGCGGCAAGGTTAAACTCAGCCGTTTCTTTCCTTGAGCAGCTTGTAAATAACACTGTCAGTCAAAGCCTGCCAGCTCGCTTCCACGATATTGAACGAAACCCCGACTGTTCCCCATTTGTCCTTGCTGTCGCCGGATTCGATAAGAACCCGCACCATCGAGCCTGTTCCTATGCCTTTGGGCAGGACCCGCACCTTGTAATCGAGGAGCTTGACCTCTTTGAGTTCGGGGTAAAATTTTTCCAGGGCTTTGCGCATGGCATTGTCCAGTGCATTCACCGGCCCGTTGCCATTGGCCGCGGTGTGTTCGATCTGTCCATCCACCCTGACCATGATCGTGGCCTCGGCGGAGGGTTTCTCGGCCCCGGTGCGCTTCTCGTCGATGACCCGGAACCCGAGAAGCTCGAAGAATTCAGGCAGCTGGCCGAGAGCTCGCTTGATCAGCAGCTCGAAGCTCGCCTCGGCGCCTTCGTACTGGAAGCCTTCATATTCCAGAACTTTCAACTGCTCAAGGATTTCCTTAACCACCGGATCCTTACTGCCCAGATCTATGCCGAATTCCTGGGCCTTGAACAGGATATTGCTCTTTCCGCTCAAATCGCTGACCAGCACCCGGCGGTGGTTGCCCACCAGTTCCGGATCTATATGTTCATAAGTCGCCGGATTGCGCACCACTGCGGAGACATGCATGCCGCCCTTATGGGCGAAAGCGCTCTCCCCGACAAAAGGCTGGTGCTTGTTGTCCGGCAGATTGGCCAGCTCGTTGACCAGACGGGCCAGTTCCCGCAAATTTTTAAGATTGCGGCGCGGAATGGCTTCAAATCCCATCTTGAGCATCAGGTTGGGGATGATCGAAACCAGGTTGGCGTTGCCGCAGCGTTCACCGTAGCCGTTGATCGTGCCCTGGACATGGATCGCCCCGGCTTCGACTGCGGCCAGGGTGTTGGCTACAGCCAGCTCGGAATCGTTATGGGTATGGATTCCCAGCGGGACAGGAATTGCTTCCTTGATTTTCGCGGTCACCTGGTAAATATAACTGGGCAGGCTTCCACCGTTGGTATCGCAGAGGATTATCCTGTCCGCACCGGCATCGGCTGCGGCTTTGAGCGTTTTCAGGCAGTATTCCTGGTTGGCCCGGAACCCGTCAAAAAGATGCTCGGCATCATAAAAAACCTTTCTTCCTTGTTTTTTGAGGAAATCCACAGTTTCAAAAATAGCGGAAAGGTTTTCCTCGAGATCGGTGCGCAGGGCATCCCGGACATGCAGGTCCCAGCTTTTGCCCACCACGGTAACCACCTCTGTTTCCGCGCTGAGGAGGCTGTTCACGATCAGGTCGGCCTCCACCCTGGCCCCCACTCTGCGGGTCATGCCGAAAGCCGTTGCCCTGGCCTTCTTGAGCGGGGACTTGCGGATCTCCTCGAAAAACAGAGCATCCTTGGGATTCGAGCCTGGATATCCCCCTTCGATAAAATGCACTCCCAGTTCATCGAGCATACAGGCGATATGCAGCTTGTCTTCCAGGGTAAAGGCGATATCCTCGGCCTGCGTGCCGTCGCGGAGTGTGGTATCATAAATTTCCATAGTTGACATCGAAATGCTCCTATTTTTTCAGCCAGCTCATCATTTTGCGTAGTCTGGCGCCGACCTGCTCGACCAGATGTTGTGCATCCTGGCGCCTGCGGGCATTGAAATTCGGCCGCCCGACTTTGTTCTCCAGGAGCCAGTTACGGGCAAAAGTGCCGTCCTGGATCTCGGAGAGCACTTTTTTCATTTCTTGACGCACCCGGCAGTCGATAATCCTGCGGCCGACAGTGAGGTCGCCGTATTCGGCTGTATCGGAGATAGAATATCGCATGTTGGCAATACCGCCCTCATAAATAAGATCCACGATCAGCTTGACTTCGTGAAGGCATTCGAAATAGGCGATCTCCGGCTGATAACCGGCCTCGACCAGGGTATCGAAACCGGCGCGGATAAGTTCAGTGAGTCCGCCGCAGAGAACTACCTGTTCACCGAAAAGGTCGGTCTCGGTTTCCTCGGCGAAAGTGGTCTCGATTATCCCCGCTCTTCCGGAACCTATGCCGCAGGCGTGGGCCAGAGCCAGGCCGTGGGCCTTGCCCGTAGCATCCTGGTGCACGGCGATGAGACTGGGGACTCCGCCGCCCTGGGTGTAGACACGGCGGACCAGATGGCCCGGCCCCTTGGGAGCTACCATGTAGACATCCACATCCGGCGAGGGGACAATCTGGCCGAAATGGATGTTGAAGCCGTGGCTGAATACCAGGGCTTTGCCCTTGGTCATATGTTTGGCGATATCTGCATGATAAATCTCGGCCTGAATCTGGTCCGGTAAGAGAATCTGGATTATATCTGCTTCCCTGGCCGCCTCCGCGGCGGATAGCGGCTTGAAGCCGTCCTTGACCGCCTGCTTGTAGTTAGCAGTCCCTTTGAGTTCGCTGATTATAACCTTATAACCGCTGTCGCGCAGGTTCTGTGCCTGGGCATGTCCCTGGCTTCCATAACCGATTACGGCGATCTGCCGTTTCTTCAATAAAGATTTGTCGGCATTTTTGTCATAATACATTTTCATTTTTCCCTCCATTTGAAAGATGTCGGACGATCTTTAAAATTAATTCCTGATTTGGCATATTCGTAAAGCTGCCCCTGACGCCCCTGCTTTCAGGAGGCTATTTTATTCGCTGACCAGTCCGGGATTTTTCCGGTATACTCCCGCTTCAAGGCCACGATCCCGGTCCGGGCCATTTCCTTAATGCCAAACGGCAGGAGCATGTTGATAATTGCCTGGACTTTTTTGTTGCCTCCGGTTACCTCGACCGTGAGGGTCTTGGGAGAAATATCCACAATTTTCGCCTGAAAGATATCCACTATCTGTATTATCGAGCTGCGGTTGGTTACTGTGCAATTGAGCTTGATCAGGGCCAGCTCCCGGTTTATGTGATCCTCATGTGTCAGGTCAATAACCTTGATCACATCGATCAGCTTGCGCAGCTGTTTGATAATCTGCTCGATAATCATGTCTTCGCCGTGGGTGACAATGGTCATGCGGCTGAGCTCGGGATTCTCGGTCTCTCCCACACAGATACTGTCCATGTTGTAGCCCTTGCCGCTGAAAAGGTTGGCGATCCGGGCCTGGACGCCGAACTTGTTCTCAACGAGAAGTGATATGGTGTGCTGCATTTATAGACCTCCCTTTGAATACTGGGGTGGTTATTCGATAATATCCGTGGCCATTTTGCCTGGCGGAATCATAGGGTAGACATTTTCATGGCGGTCGACGCGGAAATCAATGATCACGGGAAGATTTTTCACTTTCATCGCTTCCTTAATTGCCGGAACAACCTCATCATGCTTTTCCACTCTCATCCCCACGGCGCCATAAGATTCGACCAGCTTCACGAAATCGGGATTGGTGTACTCCAGGCAGGTGTGGCTGTAACGCTTGCCGAAGAAAAGCTCCTGCCACTGGCGAACCATACCCAGAAATCCGTTGTCGATAATCGCCACGAGAATATTAAGCTTCTGTCCCACAGCAGTGGCCAGTTCCTGGACATTCATCTGGAAACCCCCATCCCCGACTACAACGATGACCTTTCTGTCCGGCCTAGCCAGGGCCGCGCCGATCGCCGCCGGGAAGCTATAGCCCATAGTACCCAGGCCGCCCGAGGTAATCAGAGTGCGCGGCTTGATAAATTGATAATGGAGCGCAACCCACATCTGGTTCTGGCCGACATCAGCGCTCACCACCGCGTCATCGCCCGAGATCCGATGCAGGCTTTCGATTACATACTGGGGTTTGATCTTTTCGCTTTTTTTGTACTTCACCGGATGCGTCTCTTTCCAATGATCGATCTGTTTGAGCCAATCTCCCGTATCCGCCTTACGCGCCAGGGGCAGCAGGCTTTGAAGCACCTTCTTGCAATCGCCCACTACCGGATAATCCACCTGGATATTTTTACTGATCGAGGCCGGGTCGATATCGATATGAATAACACCGGCTTTAGGCGCAAAAGCATCGAGTTTTCCGGTCACCCGGTCATCGAAACGCGAGCCTATAGCGATCAAGAGGTCGCATTCATTAACCGCCATATTCGCATACCAGGTGCCGTGCATGCCGAGCATACCCAGAGAAAGCCGATCATTTTCCGGGAAAGCGCCCAGGCCGAGCAGGGTAGTAGTCACGGGGATCGAGGTTTTCCAGGCCAGCTCGGTCAGTTCCTCCGCGGCATTCGAGCTGATACATCCGCCTCCGACATACAGCACCGGCCTTTTGGCCCCGGCCATAACCTCGGCTACTTTTTTAACCTGCTGGGAGTGGCCGTGCTCGGTGGGCTTATAGCCACGAATGTTGACTGTTTCCGGATACTCGAACTCCGTCTCCAGTATCAAGACATCTTTGGGCATATCCACCAGTACAGGGCCCGGCCTGCCGGTGCGGGCGATATAGAAAGCCTCCTTGATCACCCGGGCCAGGTCCCGCACATCGCGCACCAGGTAGCTGTGCTTGGTGATCGGCCGGCTTATTCCGATAATGTCCACTTCCTGGAAAGCATCGTTGCCGATCACCGAAGTAGCCACCTGGCCGGTGAGGCAAACTACCGGTATAGAGTCCATGAAGGAAGTGGCGATCCCGGTGACCAGGTTTGTCGCTCCAGGGCCTGAGGTGGCCAGGCATACGCCGACCTTGCCTGAAGAGCGGGCATAACCATCCGCCATGTGCTCGGCCCCCTGTTCATGGCGGCAGAGAACCAACTTCGGTTTTGGCATTTTATATAATGTATCGAAAATGGGGATAACAACTCCCCCCGGGTAGCCGAAAATATATTCCACTCCCTCGGCAAGGAGACTGTGGATGAGTATTTCTGAACCCGAAAGCTTCTGTTTCAGCTTAGGCTTGGGGTTCGCGGCGGTCTGCTTCTCTTCAACCCTCTGCATATCCAATCTCCCGTACAAAGTGTATTTTAATCCGGCCTGCCTGTCAGGGCAAGCCGGGTTTGGCAATATAATCAAACGAAAGCGAAATTGTTTTCCGCCCTGGCAGAGAGCCGGCTCAGTCCGGCGCTTTCAAATTCTTGCGGCCTGTTCCAGTTTAAATCTATTTTCGTTATCCTGTTCTCTCAACCAGTCCGGTTATACCAAGCAGGGCGGCAGACAATGATACTTCCGCCGCCTTCCTTTTACCTCCTGGCAAATTTGCTGGTGAACCATGGTTGTTTCTTTCTTAAATAGTTATCGAAGGATAATATAAAATTCCTTCAGCTCTTTTGTATTATGGTTTCGTAGGGGCACGGCATGCCGTGCCCTTACGGCCGGAAAAACATTTCAGTATTGGAATTATTTTTCAACTTTAATCGAACAGAACTTTTAAACATACAAACATTCGACAGTAATGTCGCATTTTTCTATCGACAATCAGGGGCAGACGCAGTTTTTCCTCAATCACCAGTTTTCTAGCTCAGGACAGCCCCTTTGCCGGCATTCTGCACCAGCCTGGTATAGCGCTCAAGATAGCCGGAGGCTATTCTGGGCTTAAAGGGTTTAAGCTCCTTGCGCCGGGCTTTAATCTCCTCCTCTGCCAGACTGGCTTCAAGGAGATGCCTGGTTATATCGATCCTGATCGTATCCCCGTCTTTCAAAAGACCGATCAATCCCCCCTCCGCGGCTTCGGGAGAGACATGGCCGATACAGGCCCCACGTGTCCCGCCTGAAAAACGGCCGTCAGTGACGAGGGCCACGCGCTCACCCAGGCCCTGGCCCATGATATATGAGGTAGGGGCCAGCATTTCCTGCATTCCCGGCCCGCCTTTCGGCCCCTCATAGCGGATTACCACCACATGCCCGGGTTTGACCTTTCCCTGAAGAATGCCCGCGCAGGCCTCTTCCTGGGAGTTGAAAACTATGGCCTTACCTGTGAATTTCAGCATACTCGGAGCTACTCCCGCCTTCTTAACCACAGCACCCTGTTCGGCGAGATTGCCCCAGAGGACTGTCAGGCCGCCATCTGCGGAATAGGCTTTATCAAGCGGGCGAACAATCTCTCTGTCTCTAACCTTGGCCCGGGAGATGTTCTCATAGATTGTTCTGCCGGTCACAGTCGGGCAATCCCTGTGGACCAAGCCAGGTACAGCGCTTATTTCTTTAAGTATGGCGCTTACTCCTCCCGCACGATCGACATCCTCGACATGGTATGACGAAGATGGGGAGATTCTGCAGATATTCGGGCACTTATTCGAGATCTCGTTGATCCGGTCAAGATCATACTTGATGCCGGCCTCGTGGGCTACGGCCAGGGCGTGGAGCACTGTGTTGGTGCTGCCGCCCATTGCCATATCCAGGGCGAAGGCATTATCCAGCGATTTTTCAGTCACGATATCGCGGGGCAGTGGGCCGCCCTTGACAGCCATTTCCACGATGCGGGCCACTGCTTTCCGGTAAAGGTTCTTTCTCCGCGGATCGACAGCGAGAATCGTGCCATTGCCTGGCAGAGCGATGCCCATGGCTTCACAGAGGCAGTTCATGGAATTGGCGGTGAACATTCCTGAACAGGACCCACACCCCGGACAGGCATATTTTTCGAGAGTCTGCAATTCGCTGTCAGTTATTCTCCCTTTTTTATGAGCCGCCACGCCTTCAAATACGCTGATCAGGTCCACGATTTTGCCCCGGGGTGTCATCCCGGCAGCCATGGGACCGCCGCTGACAAAAATGGTCGGTATATTGACGCGCATGGCTCCCATGAGCATGCCGGGCACGATCTTATCGCAGTTGGGGATACAGACCAGAGCGTCGAAACAGTGGGCCTTGGCCATCGACTCGACACTGTCGGCAATGAGTTCGCGGCTGGGGAGAGAGTACTTCATTCCCAGATGCCCCATCGCAATCCCGTCGCAAATGCCGATAGTGTTGAACTCGAAGGGCACCCCGCCCGCCAGGCGGATGTGCTTTTTGACATAGCGTCCGACCTTGTCCAGATGGACATGGCCTGGAATTATCTCCACAAACGAATTGCAAACACCGATAAAGGGCTTTGGGAAATCTTTCGCCGACAAACCTAAAGCTCGCAGCAAACTGCGATGCGGGGCTTTCTCCCACCCTTTTTTAACTTCGTCACTGATCATCTTACCATCTCCGAAAAAGAAACAATTAGCGGTTGACTGGGCCGGGCCAGTTCCCCTAAACTTTGGTTTCTAAAAATGGGATTTCTCAGGACTGATCAGGGGAACAGGCTCTCGGCTCTTATATGCCCAAGAAAATAAGGCCGGAGCCTACCCCTACCAAGGAGAGAATAATAATCAAGATGCTTACGCTCGAAAAAGAAGCGGACACAAAGACGCCCTGTATGAGAACCAGACGGTCAAAAAGACCGCGCGGGGCGGAAAGGATGGAATTTTTTTGAAGTTTGCCGCTCATTTCCTTAAAATCCTTGAGATCAAAGGTCGATAGGGCGTCCCTTTAAGCTTTTAAGTATAAATAAAGCTAAAAGACATGTCAAGAGAAAAGCGAAATTCATCCAGCCACAGTCACATTTTTTTGAAGAGCTATTCAATTTACCGCAATCATTTGAAAAACAATATTTTACCTTTCAAGTAAAGCTATTGACCTCAAGATATTTGCTTTGTATATTTTTCTGAATGTAAAATATCCATGGAAGATTGATCAGGGAAAATAATCTGTACAGGCTGATTTAAACTCGACAGGCTTATATAAAATGGTCAAGGCAAAGAAACAGAATAAAAGGGCTGTACTGGTAATCGAGGATGGGCGAACTTTCCAGGGAGTATCTTTCGGCGCGGAGGGCGAGACTCTGGGCGAGGTGGTCTTCAACACCAGCATCACCGGTTATCAGGAGGTCCTTACCGACCCTTCATACAATGG
>Ga0315277_10001044_pt1 | contig 41428 bp, 33 predicted proteins | sample YL17G05_15_MG_FD_203695 | JGI IMG/M metagenome (GOLD analysis project Ga0315277, IMG submission 203695) | Sediment microbial communities from Yellowstone Lake, YNP, Wyoming, USA - YL17G05_15 | ecosystem: Environmental > Aquatic > Freshwater > Lake > Sediment | place: USA: Wyoming | collected... | reverse complement strand
GGAGGAAAGGCGATTCAGGGCCAACGGATGAAGTATGTCGACACCGGACAGTTCTTGGAGAGTGCCCTTCGGACCAAGAGAGGCAGATGCGAAGAAGGTTGAAGCCGAACGCCTCGGATTTCAGGCGGCCAAAGCCGAGTCCATTAGGATGGAGGGAAGGGACATAGGAACAAGCAAATCGCTCGTCTATCTGGTTCTGCTTGTAGCTGTCATTGCCGTCATCGTTCTTGCCATAGTGATTTCATAGGCCGATTCTTCACACCCACAAATGATTTGTCTTGCCATGCACTATCTGGCCTTCCAGCAATTGCGGGCAGGTTTGATACGGCGGGAAAAGCCCATAGGGGAGGAAAGGCGATTCGTCCAGACGTGGCGGAATAATAGATGAAGGGGGACCACGTTCAATGAATCGGAGGAGACTCATCGGCTGGGTTCTTGTCCCACTTGGTGCGTTGGCAATCGTTCTATCATGGATGAACTGCGGCTATTATTCTCCGTCTTTTGCCCCAGCAGACTACTATTGGATGGGTCTATGGAATGGAGTGATTCTACTCTTAGGTTCTTTGATGGTCATATTCGGCTGGATTCTGCTGAGAAAGAAGAAAGGGGGTTGAGCCTCACCTCGAAAAAGCCCTAGGTGAAGGGCAAATCCGAAAGCCTAGGAATCGCATTCACCCCCGAGGAGAGTGATGGGTTGGTCAATGTGTACGAGTGCAATGTGTGCCATGTCCTGTTCGGGAAACAAGCCCCTCAGTGTCCGGTTTGCCACCATGGAGCGCTGTCCGTGGTTGGCTCCATTGTGCCTGAGAGGGGACGAGAACAACCACCGTGAATGGGCAATGCGCCCATCAGAAAAGCCCATAGGAGAGGAGAGGCGTATCGGTCCCGGGGAAATGATGAGGGCTTTGGTTACGGCCTGCTTTGGGGTGTTGGTATTGGCTTTAGTCATGAGCGGGGCGAACCTTAGGTTCCCGAGTGAAGATGCGAATGCTCTGGAATCATCATTGTCGTTTCAACCTAGTCAAATCGGGGCAGGGATTGCGGGACTGCTCGAGATGAAGGTCCTCGTCATCGCGATGAGTTCAGACATCGAAACGATGGATCCAGCAAAGACAAGCGCTATGTACGGTCCGCCGGGCATGATTTACGAGACGCTCATAACGAGGGATCTGACAGGAGCTTTCAGGCCTGGCCTGGCCGAGTGGTGGAACTTGAACACGACGGACCCGGACCACCCGACTTTCGAGATCCGGCTGCAGCAGGGAGTCAAGTTCCACGACAACACGGTCTTTGACTCGAATGCAGTCAAGAGGATCATCAACTACTATTCTGACAACGACAGCTGGGTACAGTACGAGTTTTCGGCGATATACGGATGCCAAAACAAGACCGGCTGGCCCAACGCTGGAATATGGTGCAAGGACGCCTATAACATGGTCCTGAACCTGACTTGGGCGGACGTCGCGCTGCAGTTCAACCTCTCGCACCTGTACGGTTCGATGATGAGTCCTGATGCGCTGGAATCAGATGGTCTAGATCACTACGGCACTCCTGGGCACAAGGTGGTCGGGACAGGCCCGTTCATTCTGAAGGAATGGGTGCCTGGCGACCATGTCACGCTAGTGAAGAACGAGAACTACACTTGGGGCGCGTCCTGGTACACGAACAAGGGTCCGGCCAAGATTGACAAGGTGATCTACAGGATAATTGCCGACGAGGCTTCGAGGTCCGCCGGATTCGAGAGCGGGGCGATTGATGTGTTGCAGCAGGTGCCTCCGAACAAGGTACAGACATATGCGGCAAACAGCGAGATGACCGTGATCACGGGTCCCGGGCAGGGAACATACCACGTGGATTTCAACTGCCAGAAGGCTCCGTGGACAAACGTATCGCTGAGGAAAGCTTTCGGGTACGCGATAAACAGGACACAGATCCTAGAGTCAGTCTGGCACGGCTACGGTCAGGAGGGAGTGAACTACCTGCCCCCGATTGAGCCTGAGGGAAGGCTCATCCCGGCACAGTACAACTTCTCTTACGACCTGGTCAAGTCCGCGACTCTATTCGCACAGGCTGGGTACGAGAACCGTGACAGCGACCCGTGGCTGGAGAAAAGTGACATGTCAGAACTGACCCTGAACCTAGGGACCACAAACAAGGGAGAGGATGTCTCTATGTCAGAGATGCTCAAGAACCAGTTCGAAGCGATGGGAGTCCACGTCAATCTTCTGCAGTATGAGGAGAGCACGCTCAGATCCGTGGCTGCGGCTGGACAGCATGATTCCATCCTGTTCTGGTACTCGTGGCCGAGGGCTGAGATCCTCGACTGGGAGTTCGGAACTTGGGCGATGGGTGGTTCCAATATGGCATGGTTCTCGGACGCGATCTTCGACAACTTTGTCACTAATTGGACTTTTGCGGAAACTGAGCAAGAGTTCTCGGACAATGCCACCGCGGGGCACATCAGGCTGCTGACGCTGGCTCCTCGGGCACCGATCATGTTTTGGCACCAAATCCATGCGATTCACAACAATGTGATGGGCTGGTACGTCCATCCGCTCGGACTGGAACAGGTCTTCGACATCGTCGATGTCGATGTGACCGCCCCGCCCGTCACGACGGTGACGCTCGGGGGGACTATTTTAGCGAACAACTGGTACGTCACATCGGTCACGCTGAATCTATCCGCCATCGGCGATGTCAGCGGGGTCAACGAGACGAAATACAGGCTGAACGGCGGAGCATGGCACAATTACACGGGGAACGTCTCACTGAGCAACGATGGGACGATACTCGTCGAGTACTACTCGACGGACTACGGCGGATTCGTGGAGACGGTGAAATCCGTAACGGTCAAGATCGACAAGACGGACCCGACCCTGACCATCAACCAGACGTCCGGATTCGAAGCGACCGTCGACCATGCCATCATCTCTTGGATCGGCTCGGACGCGACGAGCGGCATCGATCGCTTCGAGGTGAGCATAGACGGATACGCGTTCACTTCAGTCGACATAGCGATGTCGCACAACTTCTCAGGGTTGGCCGACGGGACGCACAACGTCACGGTGAAAGCGATCGACGCCGCCGGGAACGAGGTCAACCAGACCATCCAGTTCACAATCGACACGAGCATATCCGGCGGAGGCATTTCGGGCGACCTGATGCTCTACGGGGGCATTGCAGCCATCATCGTCGTTGTCGTCGTGATCGTGATAGCCATTATGATGAGGAAGAGGAAGTCGTCCTGAAGGAGTCGGGGGAGAAGCAGGTCGAACCGCCAGCACCTCCGGCCATCTGAGCGATACTAGGCAGAACGAGGAAAAGCCGTGAAGGGGTTTAGCTCCGACTTGGAATAGAAAAAAAGCGAAGGGGGTTTTGCCGAACTGACAATCCGCTTTGATTGAACCGATTGAATAATTGTCTGGCTTTTCCAGTAGATTTTCCGGATACAAAAGCTCCTAGTCGTTCGCTTCTGCCTCGTCCTCTTCGGCCTGCTGGGGCTTTGGCTCGTCGGCCAACCACAACTTGTCGCCTACGTGGAGGATGGACTCAACGGACTTGCCCTTCTCCTTTCTGGCCATAACCTCACCGGAGACAACGGCTCGGCCAACTGCAAGCGGCCGTCGGTTGTTGATGTCCCTTATCCAGACGAGATCTCCAGGGGCGATCGATAGGTCCGCTTCGACGATACCAGGGCCCATCACGTCGGCGCCGTTGTAAACGAATTTCACTGCACCCATGTCGACTGTGACGAACCTCTTGGTCGCGGGATACCTCAGCAGCCCCCGGACCGTGAGGAACGCTGTCTCCCCGATCTTGAACGCGAGTATCTTGCCATCGACGAATATGGCCTCGTACTCAGGCCCTTCCGCCATATCGACTGTGTCGTCCTGGGAGAAGCTCTTCGTGCCAAGTGAGGCATCGACTTGGCTCGCCAGAGCAGCGATCTCCTTCTGTCGCAGCCTGTGCCGTTTCCTCAGCTTCAACTCGCTCATCGGACCGCCCTGCCCGTGAGCTCCTCCATCTTCAATCCCGCCAGAGCGACCAACGACGACGCCTGATGACGTTCGAACTCAGCCTTGTCCTTCTCGCCCAGTGTGGTGTATGCCTCTGCCTTGATGTTGTGCGGCTCCCATTCGCGATGGTCTATCCCGATGGCGACGTTCGCGGTCTCGATGGCGTGCCTGTACTCGCCAAGGCGCAGCTGGACTCTCGCGAGGGCAATCGCCACTGTGATGTCCGATGGGTTCTCCGCCAGCTCCTGTGTATAGACATTCGCCGCCCCGAACAGGTCGCCCTTCGACTCCCGAATCTCGCCCTCGAGCTTGTCGGTCAGTGCCTCCCTCCCGGTGCTCGGGTCTCCCCTGAGAAGTCTCAGGGCGCTCTCGAGGTCCCCCTTGAGCGCGCGCGACTTCGCATGGACCAAGAGGAGCGCCGGCCCGCCCATGGTCGACAGCACTTCGGCAGCTGCATTCTCGGCCCCCACCGCATCCCCTGCATCCAAAAGGAACTCGGCATATGCTAGCTTGACCTTCGGGTCCCTAGACTTGTCGATGACATCCTTGAGCCCATTGGGAATGTCAAGTCTGCCGAGCAACCGCCTGACTTCCAGGAGTCTAGGTACGCAGACGCGGTCCATCTTGCCCGTGAGCGCGACGCTCTCTAGGTTGGCCATTGACTCCTCGAGGCGCCCCATGCGGAGCAGCACCTCACCCCTTCGCACGAGAGATGTCAAACCACTTGCCATCTTTGGATCAATGCTCTCGAGGCACTTCAGAGCCATTTCATAAGACGCCTGTGCGCCTTCATGGTCCCCTGCCTCGGCAAGCAAGTCTCCCCTTGCTGCCCATCCCTCGTCGAACTCCGGGTTGATAGTAAGTGACTGCTCGATGGCCATGAGCGCCTCGTCCCTCCGGCCCATGAGACGTGCCACGGTCGACCGTGCCTTCCACGCCTCGTCATATGCCCGGTTCAGGTCCAAGGATTCCATGATGAGGTCGTAGCCTTCCTCGAGTTCGCCCGTCATGGCCTTGCAAACGCCCTTCGCGTAGAATGCGTAGTCGAAGTCAGGCGCAATCTCCAGGGACCTGTCGTGATATGGAATCGCCGCAAAGTACTCTCCCATCTTCTCGAGCGCGTTCCCTATGTTGTTCCAGGCTATCTCATAGTCGGGGTCTGCCTTGATCGCCTCGACGAACTTGGGGATCGACTCGGCGTACTTGCCGAGGTTGTACAATGCGTTCCCCAGGTTGTTCCACAGGACCTTGTCGGCGGAGTCGATGCTGAGCGCCTTCGAGTAGCAATTGACCGCCTCTTCGAGCATATCGGCGCCGTGATACGCGTAGCCCTTGTTGTACCATGCGTGCTTGTAATTCGGGTCTATCTGGATCGCCCGGTCGAAGCATTCGAAGGCGCGCTCCAGGTACCCCTTGCAGAAGCATGAGTAGCCGAGGTTGTTCCAGACCTCCTTGTCGCCTGGGAGGGACTTGAGAGCGTGCCCGTAGGCGAAGATGGCCTTGTTGTACTCCCCCATCTCGTGGGAAATGTTGCCCATCCTGATCTGCGCCTGCGCGTCGTCAGGGCGCTTGTCGAGGTAGGCCTCGCATCGTTCCAAGGCCTTCTTCGGTGCGCCAGCATCAAGATACAGGTCCACTTGAAGCAGCAAAACTGAGGGATCCTCTTCCGCAAGTCTGTCCAGCTGCGCAACAGCCGCAGCGGATCTCTTATGCTTGTCAAGTCGCGCGGCCGAGGCGGCTAATCCGGACCAGTTCTCCTTTCGCTTCGGGTTGAGCCGGGAAGCCCGTGCATAGGCCTTTGCCGCCTCGTCGAACAGCCCCTGTATGAACAGGCTGTTCCCCAGGTTGTGCCAGGCCAGCTCATAGGACGATTTGATGGTGGTCGCCTTCTTGTAGCTCGCAACCGCCTCTGAACTCCTGCCCAAGGCGTCCAAGGCAGTGCCTTTGTTGTTGTAGACCACTTCGGTTTTGAGACCCGAGGAGATCGCCTTGTCGAAGAGGGCCAGTGCCTCCGCGAATCGCTTGGCGTCGTACTCGGTGTTTCCCTTCTCGAAGAGCTCCTTTGCCCCGTCCGTGGCACCTGACTTGTCCTTGGAGGATGTCTGGTTCAAGTGATGTTGCCATGTCCGAATAGCTAGATATTCTTTTTCGAGCGTCCGCACCCAAAGTTTATATCAGCATGTGCATATAATTCACTGGAAAAGGAACCCCAATGCTGGTGCTCTTCAAGCCCTACCCCCAGTCAATCGTAAAGACCTACATGGCAAGCAGGGTCCACAAGGCGAAACCCATCGAAGACGGGGACGACAGGAAGTTCTACTTCGATGAGGCTCTCGACGCAGAGAAGCTGGACTACGACTCCCTCTATTCGCAGTACAAGGAGGCCTATGGAGGACTCGACTTCTTGGAGGACGACAAGTTGTGGGAGATCATGGAGGACGAGATCTTCTGGACGTCCAGATACAATTCGTTGGACAGGTTCCAGCTGATATTCACGGTCCTGTCCCAGATAGAAAGGACCGGAACCAAGGCTTACCTCGCTCAGCAGTCCCCGGAGGCCAAGGAGATGAAGGACAGGATAAGGCGGGTCACTGGAGAGTTCCGCAGGGCGAAGCAGTTCCTCACTTTCGTCACTGACGAGAAGAACAAGGCGGTCATAGGAAGGGCGAGCTTTGAGCACAAGATTGTCGACCTTGTGCTCAGACACTTCGGGAAAAGGCACCCCGGCTACTCGGTCGTGGTCCTGGACAACGAGCACGCGCACATCTGCTACAAGGATGAGATACTGGTCGATTCGAGGAAGAAATTCCCGGACAAGCTCGGGCGGCGGGACACGAGCCGATACTGGACGCTGCTATCCGATCTCAAGCACTTGGAATCGAAGAGGGACAAGGATTACTCGCTCCCGGCCCTGCCGAAGAACTACTATAAGTGGGTCGCCGACGGAGCACAGGTATATGGAACTATCCCAAAGGTCACCTTGGACAGTTACGTCGGCTAAGCGAGGCTTGATATATTCCCGCAGATGCAAGTTGCATAGACGGCGACGCCCAGGCGCTATGCACAGTCAATCGACAACATTGATATGCTGGCATATGCATAGTATTCTGGTCGGGCATCATCTCAGGAGCGGAGTCTTTGCCAACTGAACAGATTGGATCCAAGAGAGAGGAGCAGTTCGCGTTCTACATGGACCTCTTGGGCCACGACCTTCTCAACAATAACCAGGCGGTAATGAGCTACCTCGAGCTCCTGCTCGCCTCCCCATCAATCGATTCTGCTGCGAGAAGGTATGCCGAGAAGGCGATATCGCACGTGAAGACATCCACGCTGCTGACTGAGAACACGAAGAGGCTCATGGCGACCCGCAACGCAGAGCCGGAGGCGTTCAGGCCAGTCGACATCTGTGAGGCGGTTCAGAGAGCGGCTTCGAGCGTGCAGCGCTTCTTCCCCGGAAAGAACATCAAGTTCAGTCTAACCCCTGACGACATAAAGGCGAACGTCCTCGGGAACAGCTTTGCCGTGGACCTCATCATGAATGTCCTGGTGAGCGCGATACGCCTCGACCGCGGCGAGACCTCGGAGCTGGTGGCGACTCTGGCCGAGGTAACTTACAAGGAAAAGAAGTGCTGGAGACTCAGAATAGAAGACACGAATTCCGAGCTCCCACCTTTCCTCAGACGCGACGAAATCGAGGCAGTGTACGATCAGGACATCTCTCTCGCGGTCAAGACCACAGGCCTGCTTTTCGCTAAAATGATCGCAGTCAACCTAGGCGGCAACTTCGAGATTGAGCGACTTGGTGGCAGGCAGGGCAAAGAAGGGGCGGCATTCATCGTGACCCTCAGGAAGGTGGAGAAGGTATGACCAGCGTCCTGATCGTTGACGATGAGATGTTCATCGTGGAGCTATACCGCGACATCCTCCAGCTGCGCGGCTACAAGGTCGTCGGGACGGCCTTCGACGGTGAAGAGGCTTTGCGTAAATACGGCAGCTCGTCCGACAAGCCCGATGTCGTGATCATGGACCACAGGATGCCGATAATGAACGGAGTCGAGGCGACCAAGCAGATCATCAGGATGAACCCGCTGCAGAAGGTCATATTCGTCAGTGCTGACGTACTAGTCGAGAAGGAAGCGAGGGAAGCGGGTGCGGTGGAGTTCTTGCCGAAACCGTTCCGCATGGACGACCTGATAGAGAAGATGGAGAAAGTCCACGTGTCCTAGGGTGACCAGAACCGATAAGCACTCTTGCTGGCACATATATAGGCTGTACCGAATACAAACCGATAAGTTGAAGAGAGAGAGGGGCATATTGGAGCCCAGGTAGTGCAACAGGATGTCAGATGGCTTCTCGAAAGTCAGGGCCATGAACTTCCCCAGGCAGGTTCTCGCCGGCCACGACTGCATAGGCCAGACGGGCGAGATGTGCGTGGACTTCGAGCTCAAGGGGACCGCCCTGATCGTCACCGGCCCGACCACGGGCGCCCTCGCAGCAGGAACCGTCCGGGACTTCCTAGTCCAGAAGAAGTACGAGGTCCAGCAGGTCCAGGTTGGTGAGGCAACCCAACAGAACCTGGTCAAGGTCGAAGAGGTTGCCAAGGATGTGAAGGCGTCTTTCCTGCTCGGCGTCGGCGGTGGCAGTAAGATCGACCTCGCAAAGCTGGCGTCCGCGAACCTTAAGAAGCCGTTCCTGTCCGTGCCGACCTCTGCGTCGCATGACGGACTCGCGAGCCCTCGCGCCTCGATAAAGGACGGGGGCAACTCGCTCTCGCTGAATGCAAGCGTGCCGATGGGCGTCGTTGCTGATACAGCCCTGATTGTGAAGGCACCCTACAGGCTCCTTGCGTCAGGATGCGCGGACGTGATCTCCAATTCAACGGCAATCCTCGACTGGCAGCTCTCGGACAGGCTGAGAATCGAGGATTTCAGCTCGAGCGCTGCGAACCTGGCCAAATACGCAGCGGAGTCCATAATCGAGAACGCTGCGGCGATCAAGCCGAATCTCGAGGAGAGCGTCTGGGTGGCCATAAGACCGATCATCATCTCAGGAATCGCCATGGCCGTTGCCGGCTCTTCGAGGCCGACGAGCGGCTCTGAACACATGTTCTCTCACATTCTCGAAAAAATCGCGCCGGGCAAGGCTCTTCACGGAGAGCAGTGCGGCGTCGGGTCAATCATGATGATGTACCTGCATGGAGGGGACTGGCACCGGATACGGGGCGCCCTCCAGCTGATAGGTGCGCCTACGAGCGCCAAGGAGCTGGGTGTATCCAGGGAGCAGCTGATCGAGGCTCTCGTGCACGCTCACGAGATTCGCAAGGACCGATACACCATACTTGGAGACAGGGGGTTGACACCGGACGCTGCCGAACGCCTGGCGACGATTACGAAAGTGATCTGATCGAAGGGTGTTCAATATGGTGTTGGTTACGGTCGTCGGAGAGCTCCAGTGCAAGAAGGGTTTCGAGTTTGTGTTCGGCGGTCCGCTCGCGGAATGCAGGGACTGCAAAGTGAAGAACGTGTGTTTTCATCTAGAGCCTAGCAGATGGTACAGGGTGACGGAGGTTCGGGACGTGCACCACGAATGCAAGGTGCACGAGGAAGGTGTCCGTGTGGTCGAGGTGGAGAAGCTGCCCACGAAGGCCGCCCTCAGTGCAAAGGCCGCCGTCGAGGGATCGATGATCACCTTCGAGGAAGTCGACTGCAACAGAGTCGGATGCAAGGACTACAGGCTCTGCAAGCCGTGGGGAGCCTCCGAGGGTATGCGGTTCAGGATATCTTCGGTCGAGAGCGACCTGGATTGCCCGAAGGGACAGAAGCTCAAGGTCGTGTTGCTCGACTGAGGAGGCTCAGCCGCCGCTGACTGGCGGGAGAAAAGAGACCTCGTCACCGTCTTTCAGCTTCTTTGCAGGGGCACCGTACTCTTTGTTCACAGAGAGTATGATGTGTTCCCGGAAACGCCCGATCTGAGGGAACCTCTTGACATAGTCCTCGAGGAGCATCTGAACAGTGGTACCTTCCTCGAGCTCCAGATCCTCCTCCTTGGCACCGACAATCTCCCTGAACGACGCGTAGAGCTTCACCTTGACTCTCACTGTGAGCCTCCGCTTCATAGGCTGAGCGGTTTCACGGTACATATCCCGTGCTAATCAAACCATCGAAGAAGTTGCGGGCATCAGAACGCCATCACGGGGAGCAGGAATGCGTAAACGTAGTCCGACCCCTCCGTTGCATATGCTTCATGTGGAGAAACGCGATGGGACGACCTGTCCCGCATTCGCCCCAACAGGTTCTTGTCAATCTTCTCAAACATCTGGCAACAATCATTGATAAAATATCTGATAACAATTCTGATATCAATTACGCGGAAAGTCCGAAAACGGTGAAGATGTCTGTTATCAAATCGTGTTCGAAAACCTCTTTATGCGATACAGCACGTTTGGCGGATACACGCAATAGCAAAGCTTTTCATCCCTCAAGAACCAAGCGGGGGTGAAGGGGCAGGGAATGGTCTTCTTCCGACGAATGTGTTGGCAAGGCTATCAAGAATGCCCACATCAAACGCAGTTGCAGCTTGGTGTCATCCGGAGCCATATAGAGGGGGAGTAATGTCGGTCGTTTCTGGTCAGGCAAGAGGGGGCGCTGCCGCGTCCGCGAACAGCCAGCATGCGACGGGGCGGGGATGGGCTCTTGATCCACAGATAACCGCGAACGCGAAGGTCGTCCTGGAACGGAGATACCTGAAGAAGGACGACGAGGGAAAGCCAGTTGAAACCCCGCGGGGACTTTTCGAGAGGGTCGCGAGAGGCATCGCAGCCGCAGAAAGGAACTACAAGAAGTCGGATGCGGAAGTCGAGAAGGTCGCCGAGAAGTTCTATGAGATGATGGCCAGGCTGGAGTTCATGCCAAATAGCCCCACTCTGATGAACGCTGGAAGGGAGCTCGGGCAACTGTCTGCATGCTTCGTCCTGCCGATCGGAGACTCGATGGAGGACATCTTCGACGCGATCAAGTACACAGCGCTGATCCACAAGTGTCTGGTTCCCGAGACCCTGGTAATGACGGATCTAGGATGCAAGATGCTGGGCTCGATCGAATCTGGTGAGTGGATTGAGACCCACGAGGGAATGGACCTCGTCGATTCGAAGCACTCCAACGGCACGCAGGAAGTATTCACCGTCATCACCGAGGAGGGCAACAGGATCACGGGTACGGCCCTCCACAAGATCCTTGCCATGACCGACGATGGCAACATGACGTGGAAGAAGATAGGCCAGCTCCGAGGCGGCAACAGGCTTGTCATGAAGTTGGGCGGCTGGCTCGGCGGGTCACTGGGCACTCCGGACCACGAGCTCATGGAGTTCGCTGAGTCCGGTGCTGATGAGAGGATAATCAGGGCGGACGAGGGCGCACTGTGCGAGTTCCTGCGCAGGGCTTTCAGCGACCACGGTTGGGTCTCGCCCGAAGGCGTCGTGAGCGTGGACTGCGATTCCGACAGACTCGCATCCGACATACAGACGATGCTGTTCTACCTCGGTGTCCCGACGATGAAGCAGGGATCGACCCTTACTATCTGCACACGCTCTGGATTCGAGGTCTTCCGAGAGAAGGTCGGGTTCGACTCGTTGGTCCTCATGAGGAGGCTCCTCGAGGCCGACATCGAGAAGATGTCGGCCGAGCTGGAGTCGCGAGCCATGTTGCACGAGGAGCCAGACGAGGAAGGATGTTACTTTGTCACCGTGCGGGAGGTCGTACCTTCTGGAAGGAAGGAGGTTGTCGACCTGACAATCCCACGGCGGCATGCGTACCTGGCGAACGGATTCGTGTCTCACAACAGCGGCGGCGGGACTGGTTTCAGCTTCTCGCGCTTGAGGCCCGCAAACGACACTGTCAAGAGCACTGCGGGCGTGTCGAGCGGCCCAATATCGTTCATGGAAGTATTCAATGCCGCCACGGAGACCATCAAGCAGGGTGGCACGCGACGCGGGGCGAACATGGGCATACTGCGAGTAGACCACCCTGACATCCTCGAGTTCATAACCTGCAAGAAGGAGAGCACCAGGCTCACGAACTTCAACATCTCCGTCGCCCTGACGGACAAGTTCATGAAGGCGCTCGAAGTAGACGGCGAGTACGAGTTGATCAGCCCGCGCTCGAAGCAGCCCGTCAAGAAACTCAAGGCGAGGAATGTCTTCGACATGATCGTGAACATGGCCTGGAGGAACGGGGAGCCAGGCATAATCTTCCTAGACAGGATAAACAGGGACAACCCGACCCCGAAGGTCGGGGAGATCGAGAGCACCAACCCGTGCGGCGAGCAGCCCCTCCTACCGTACGAGTCGTGCAACCTCGGGTCGATCAACCTCGCGAAGATGCTCACCAGCAAAGGCGGCAGGCCTGCCCTGGACTACGACAGGCTCGGGGATACGGTCCGCTGGTCAGTGCGCTTCCTTGACAATGTGATCGAGGTCAACCGATATCCGCTCAAGCAGATCGAGGATATGACCCGGGCGAACCGGAAAATCGGGCTAGGGATCATGGGGTTTGCCGACATGCTGCTAAGGCTGGGCATACCCTATGACACTGAGGAGGCGCTCCAGCTCGGGCGGGACATCATGAAATTCGTCGACGACGAGGGGCACAAGGCTTCCGTCGCCCTCGCTGAGGAGCGCGGCAGCTTCCCCAACTTCCAGGAGAGCACGCTGGCGAAGCGCTTCCCGCGAATGAGGAACGCCACGGTCACGACAATCGCGCCTACGGGCACGATAAGCATCATCTCGGCCGTCTCGAGCGGCATCGAGCCAATATTCGCGGTGGCGTACGTACGCAACGTGATGGACAAGGACATATTGCCAGAGGTCAACCCAATCTTCGAGGAAGTCGCCAGGGAGCGTGCGTTCTACACACCGGACCTGATGAAGGAGATTGCTGCAAAAGGTACTCTCAAGGACGTGCCCGTTGTGCCCGAGGACGTCAGGAGACTGTTCGTGACCGCGCTCGACATCGCCCCCGAGTGGCACATCCGAATGCAAGCTGCGTTCCAGGACCACACTGACAACGCGGTTTCGAAGACCGTCAACTTCCCGGGGGACGCGACCCCGAAGGATGTCGAGACTGTATACATCGCCGCCTACAAGCTCGGGTGCAAGGGCGTGACGGTCTACAGGTACGGCAGCCGGGAGGACCAGGTGCTGAGTGTCGGAGCCGAGGTGGCGAAGAAGGAGCAGACTGCCGCCGAGGAGGAGGCGTCCAAGCTCCCAAGGGCGAGGCCGTACGTGACGCGCGGCTCGACCCAGCGCATCGAGACCGGCTGTGGGCATCTCTATGTGACAATAAACGAGGACGAGAAGGGGCTCTGTGAGGTCTTCACGCAGATGGGGAAGTCTGGAGGTTGCACAGCATCGCAGGCGGAGGCTATAGGCAGGCTGATGTCGCTTGCGCTCAGGTCGGGCATCGAGCCCGACGCGATCGTGAAGCAGCTGAAGGGCATCAGGTGCCCTTCGCCGCTCTGGCAGCCGGGAGGGATGGTCCTGTCGTGCAGCGACGCCGTCGCCAAAGCGCTGGAGCGCTTCACCAAGGACAGGGGCGTGGCCGAGCAGACGGCACCGGAAGCAGCTGCTGCGCCTGTAGCGGCGGTGGAGAAGCAGAACTACGTGGACAAGGGAGACGTCTGTCCCGAGTGCCCCGAGTGCGGGAGCATGGTAGAGTACGTCGAGGGCTGCGTCGTCTGTCGGACTTGCGGCTTCTCGAAGTGCTGGTGAGCAGACAAGGAAAGGGAATATTTGCGCGCTCGGCCCCGAGGGATGCGGAGGCCGAGGCGGGTTTTCCGTCTCTCTCTCCAGGCAATCATTCTTGGAGCGCTCAGGTCGATTTGGTCCTTCCGAAGTAGACTACACGCAATGCCAATCGTTTCCCAGGGCTGGATCATTCCATGGTCGTGTGCGGCCGGATGTCGTACCTGTCGAGCTCGGGGATGGATGCGGGGACGGCGATTGAGCATACCGCAGTGCGCCAGCTGAGAGGAAGGACTTCCGGCCCACCCTTGGTGAAGCGATTATACCTGCCGATGCCTATCACCAGGACGAACAGCACGCGCACCAGGGAGAGAAAAGTCATGCCATCCAAACAACTGGCAAAAGACCTAAAGCCGGGGGACAAGGTAGACAGCTACTTCTCCGTGAACTACAAGAAGCCGGTTACGGAGTACAAGTATGGGTACATGTTCGAGCTGAGGGTCGCGGACAGGTCCGGGCAGATCACCGTCAAGTACTGGGGTGGCCAGGACAAGGTGTCGGTCCAGGGGCTCCACGACTCGTTCGACAGGGAGGAAGTCGTGCTCATCAAGGGAGAGGTGGGCGACTACAGGGGGCTGCTCGAGATAACGATAAGCGAGAAGAACGGTGGGACCCTGGAGAAGCTCGCGGAAGGTGAATACGACATCTCGGAACTGATAAAGTCCTATGACGACATCGACGGGATGAAGGAGCGCCTGTTGTCCATGAGGGACAGCGTCAAGGAGCCCAACCTAAGGAGACTCCTGGACGCATTCTTCGATGACCGTGAGTTCCTGGATGCTTTCTCCTCTTGCCCGGCCTCGATCCAGCTGCACTCCGCAGCAGTCGGGGGCTTGCTGCACCACACGATCAACGTGACTGAGATGTGCCTCAAGATGACTGAGCTGCATCCAGAGTTGGACAGGGACTTGGTGATTGCTGGAGCGCTACTGCACGACATAGGGAAGGTCCAGAGCTTCAAGGTCACGAGCAACATCAACCAAACCCACGATGGCAACCTGCTGGGACACATCGTCCTCGGAGATCAGGAGCTCATGGCGAGGCTTGGCAAGATGGAGGGGGTCCCGGAAGAGCTCGTGTCGAAGCTCCGACACATCCTGCTGTCCCATCACGGAAGAAAGGATTGGGGCTCACCCGTGGAGCCCATGTTGCCCGAGGCACTCGCAGTCCACGAGGCGGACGATCTCGACGCGAAGCTTGACTACATGATTTCCAAGCGTGAGGATGCGGTCACCGAGGACGACTGGATATGGGATTCTCGTCTCCAGAGACTCATCTATCTCAGATGACATGTGGCGAATGAGCAGAATCGAGCATTCACCTTGGCCATTTCGTTAATATCTGTACATCAGTGCTCGAAAGAGATAAATAGTGTACAACCATTCACGGGCGCATAGCAAGAGGGAATCACATGATGCCAGTGAGGACAGTACTGACAGCAGAGGAGATGCCGAGGAGATGGTACAACATCTTGCCCGACCTGCCGGAGCCTCTCGCTCCGCCGCTCAACCCGGCAACGAAGAAGCCCATCAGCCCGAGCGACCTGGAAGCCGTCTTCCCAAAGGGACTCATCAGGCAGGAGATGGCGACAGAGAGCTACATTGACATCCCCGATGAGGTGCTACAGGCCTACATGCTCGCGAACAGGCCGAGCCCGCTCCAAAGGGCCGTGAGGCTCGAGCAGGCGCTCAAGACACCCGCGAAGATATACTTCAAGCGAGAGGACCTGAGCCCGGCCGGGAGCCACAAGACGAACACGTCGTTCGCGCAGGCGTACTACAACATGAAGGAAGGCGTTGAGAACCTGGCGACGGAGACGGGCGCGGGGCAGTGGGGCACCGCCCTCAGTCTCGCGTGCAGCTACTTCGGCCTCGGATGCGAGGTTTTCATGGTCCGCGCCAGCTACGACCAGAAGCCCTACAGGCGGGAGATGATGCGGGTGTACGGGGCGAAGGTGCACCCGTCGCCGAGCGACCTCACCGAGTTCGGAAAGAAGATGCTGGCCAAGGACCCGAAGCACCCGGGCTCCCTGGGCATCGCGATCAGCGAGGCCATGGAGACCGCCGTCAAGGATAGCAAGACCAAATACAGCCTCGGGAGCGTCCTCAACCATGTGATGCTCCACCAGACGATCATCGGTGAGGAGACGATGCTGCAGTTCAAGAAGCTGGACGAGCAGCCCGACTACCTCGTTGGATGCGTCGGCGGAGGCTCCAACTTCGCCGGGTTCACCTTCCCGTTCATAGGCGAGAAGCTGAAGAAGGGCAAGGGGCCTGAGTTTATTGCGGTTGAACCAACAGTGGTGCCAAGCCTCACTCAAGGCAAGTTCGAGTACGACTTCGGCGATACCGCGGGCATGACGCCCCTGCTGCTGATGTACACCCTCGGGCACGACTTCGTGCCGTCACCGATCCACGCAGGTGGACTCAGGTACCATGGCGCAGCGCCCACAGTCAGCCAGCTGGTTAAGAAGAAGGTCGTGAAGCCCGTCGCGTACCAGCAGAAGGAGGTCTTCGAGGCGGCTATGACCTTCGCCAGGGCGGAGGGGATCATCCCAGCGCCCGAAACGAGCCATGCGATCAAGGCGGCCGTCGACCTCGCATTGGAGGCCAAGAAGAAGAACGAGAAGAAGATCATCGCGCTGAACTTCTCTGGCCATGGATTGCTGGATCTCGGAGGTTATCAGCAGTTCCTGGACGGCAAGATGGAGTAGTTGACTTCTCAAATCCATTTCTGGAGATGGAAGGCCTTCACGCGAAGTACCCTTCCTGACCCTCTTTCATGTTCCTGTAAGCGCAGCGGTACTCCGGTCTCTCAAGCAATACCTTCAGCCTGCGGCCAAGCTCCTTCTGGAGCTCATCTTGCTTGGAGTTGTAGTATTCCAGTCTAAGGAGATCCGCGATGTCAGAGGAGTACTGTTGCATGCCGAACATTATGACCGAGTATGCGTCCGGGGATCTGGATATGACGCTCAGCGGGACCGGAGCCCCTCCCTTGATTACCTCGAGCATATCTGGAGACGGTCCGCCGATTTCCCTCGACACTGCGGCCATCGTTCGCGGGGCCACTTCGACCGACTTTATCTGGTAGACTCTCTGGTCCGTGAAGATGAACGTGTCATTGGTCGAGTTCACGTGGTCCCTGCCTGTGAGGACGCGCCAATCCTGCTTGCGCTCGCTGAGATCGAATCGTCCCTTCAAGTATCGCATGAACTCGTCGATGCCGTGGAACTCCATCTGCATCCGACTCAGTATCTGCCGACGACCATTAACCTTTCGGAAGACGAGCCAAAAGAAGAAGCGCCCGTCTACCGGAAGCTCTCTCCCGTGATCCTCTCGAACATGTCCTTGTAGAGCTCGGAGATTTCCTTGATCTTCGATTCGGGGAGCGCGGTCATCTTGGGCTCGGGCTTGCCCATCTTCCTCGCTTCCATCAGCTTGTCGAAATACCCGAGCTGCCTGTAGTATTGCCTCACGTTCTCCTTGCTCAGCTCGACGAACTGCCCCTTTGAGTAGTCCGCCCAGTCCCACCATCTGTCCTCGTCAGCGGTGCCGAATGTGTCAACGATCATGAGGTCGCGCTCCTCGTCGAACGCGTACTCCTTCTTGCCGTCGACGTGTATGAGGTCCCTCTTCTCGACCTCCTCGGCTATCTTGTCATCTACCTTCAGGACAGATTCGAGGATGGTCTTGTATTCGTCGTTCGAAAGCGCGCCGATCTTCAACGCCTCGGTCTTTGTGAGCAGCCGGTCGTGGTGCTCCAGCTTCGTCGTGACCTCGAGGAACGGCTCCGGGAGCTTGTCGCCGTACTTCACCTCCTTGTTGGGCTTGAAGCCCAGCTTTGGGGGCCTGACCTCCTTGCTCTGGATGCGGTCCCAGAGCGAGCCGGCAACATAGTGCCTGGATATGACCTCGAGCGGTATGAGATAGTTGGTGGTCTTCTTGTCTATCTTCTTGTATGGCAGCACCTGGACCTTCTGCACACGCATCCGGTTTGGCGGGATGAACTCCCTGAAGTGGGTTTTGATTCCTACCAAGCGAGCAACCTGGAACCAGAACGCGCTCGACCTGCACAACGTCTCCCCCTTTCCCGGAATCAACGATGGGATGATCTTGTCGAAGACGGAGATCTTGTCGGAGAAGACGAACTCTAGGGTGCGAGCGTCGACCTCGTAGACGTCTTTTACCTTCCCCTGACGAATCATCTTCATGCGGGTCAGTTGCGTTGTAAGCCATGGCTGTTCTTAATGGTTTTGGTGTACCCGCAAAGTACTGACTCGACAAGATTTCGGCTCGCAAAAACGGCTCCTCGATGGTAGCCTCAAAACCATTAAAGTGCCATGAGGCCGTAGACGAGAGCGCAGAGGATGGCGGGGATGGCCAACAATCTGACGAGACATTTCTCTGAGCGCGCCAAGGAGATGAGAGCTTCCGAGGTGAGGGAGCTATTGAAGCTCCTGCAGGTGCCGGACATGATCTCGTTCGCTGGCGGATTCCCGAACCCGGAAACATTTCCCGTCGAGATCGTCAGGGAGATAGCCAATGACGTGCTCAAGAAGGACGGAGCCCAAGCGCTCCAGTATGGCATCACAGAAGGCTACGCGCCACTCAGGGAGTCCGTCGCCGAGCGGATGCACAAGAAAGGCATGGACGTCACCAAGGACAACATCCTGATAGTGAGCGGCTCTCAGCAGGTGATCGACCTCACGGGCAAGTGCTTCATCGACCCGAAGGACACGATCGTCATCACGGCGCCAACGTATCTCACTGCACTGACGGGCTGGGCGCTGTTCCAGGCGACTTTCGAGTCGATCCCGATCGACGAGAACAATATGCGAATGGACCTGTTCGAGGAGAGGATGAAGAGGCTCGCGAAGAGGGTCAACCCCCCTGAGATCGTCTACGCACTCCCCAACTTCCAGAACCCCGCAGGCGTGACGATGCCTGAGAAAAACAGGCGGAAGCTCGTCGACATGGCATCCGAGTATGATTTCCTCATCATCGAGGATGACCCGTACGGTGAGCTGCGCTACAGGGGAGAGAACATTCCGCCGATCAAGAAGTTCGACGATGAGGGCCGCGTCATGTACATGAGCACATTCTCGAAGATACTCGCGCCCGGTTTCAGGGTCGGCTGGCTCGTCGCGGACGAGGACATTCTGAAGAAAGTGGTCATCGCGAAGCAGTCAGCCGACGTCTGCACAAACGTGCTCGGCCAGCGCATAGCTCACGAGTACATGGTCAGAGGTTACATGGACCCACAGATCGAGAAGATCAAGATGATCTACAGCCGCAAGATGGATCTCATGCTCAAGGGCATGGACGAGTTCATGCCGAAGGGGATCAAGTGGATGAAGCCCGAAGGAGGCATGTTCCTCTGGGTCACCCTCCCCGAAGGGATGGATTCCGCCGAGTTGCTAAAGAAGGCGCTGAAGAAGCGCGTGGCATTTGTCACTGGCAAGGCGTTCTTCGCAGACCCCAAAGACGGGGCCAACGCCTTGAGGCTCAACTTCACTCATCCGTCTGACGAGCTCATCACTGAGGGGCTGAGAAGGCTCGGTTCTGTGGTGAACCAAGAGATTGTCTCGAGATGGGACAAGTCAACCGAACCTGATGAGAGAAGGATTGAAGAAGTCGTCAAGGGGACTTCGGTCGGGCGCTCCTAGAAGACATCTGCACCCGCGTGCACCACGATGCCCTTGTCCGTGATCGAGTAGGGCTTAACTCGCCTCGAGTGGTTCGTTCTCCTCATCTTAAGTATCCTTATCGTGAGCTGCACCTCCCCGCTCTCCTTGTCCTCATCGGCCTGGAGAAGCACCACCCCGTCAGCGGTGTACTCGGCCAGACCGTCTCTGGATGAGCGCGGGTTATCGTCCTTCACCTCTGCCGTGAGGATAGTAGTTGCGCCCGTGCTCCGCAGAAGCTGGCACAAGTTGAACAGGTTCGCCCGGCGCTCGTTCTCATCGGTGAACATCATGTTAAGCAGTGAAACCGAGTCTATCACCACCCTCTTCGCACCGAACGACTTCACGAACTTCGGCAACTCGCTCTTGACCCTGGTGATCGTCGTCTTCGCATCGGAGGGCTCGAGTTTGAACAGGCCGAGCTTCTTGCTGTCTATTGCCTGCTGAAGATCCCACCCAAACGACGCCGCATTGCAGGCGATCGAGTCCTTGTCTTCCTCCAACGATATGAATATGCATGGCTCGTTCTGCTTCAGCCCCTCTACAAGATACTGGAGGCCGAGGGTGGTCTTGCCAGTTCCGAAAGAGCCCATTACCACAACGATGTGGTTCACTGGCAATCCGCCTTGGAGCATCTCGTCAAATCCGCTCACGCCCGTTTTGACCCTGTCCCCTGTCATGGTCTTATCCCACCCGTTCCGTGTTTATGACGACGAATCCACTTTGAGATGTAATCAACGTGGCAAAGCGAGCAATCCTCTCCTGGTCGAGGTGAGGCAGCACACTCATGAATTTCTCGACATACAGATACCTCTGCCTCTTGGAGGTGTGGTGGAACTTTGCCCACTCGAACTTGAGCACGCCATCCACGCTGTCTATGATCATCTGCTGCCGTTTCCTGTCGAGTATCTCGTCCGTGAGGAGGAGATAGAACACGGAGCCCCACTTCTTCGACATACGTTGAATCCCCTTGAGAAGTGCCACTACGTCCTGGAAATTGACCGATTCTGAAACGACGAGGTCCGTGAGGGAGTCGATTATCACCATACTGCGCGGGGCGTGGCTGTCAAGGAAATCCACAAGCGATTCTAGGAGGCCGTCTTCCTTCTTGTCCGTGAAGAGCCCAGACTGGTCAGAGTCTACCCAGCTTGTAGGAACCACGGTATGCATGAAGTAATCCTTTGAGAAGTCCATGAAGACAAGGCTGGTGCTGAGCGAATCGTAGAAGTCCCTGTTGAATGACATCTTGACTTCTCTCAGAATGTCGTCCCTGGATCTGGAGAATGAGATGTAGCACATCTTCTCAGGGAGCAATCCATCCCTGCCGGCATCGCCGAGCATGAAGTTGCGCGTGTCTGGGAACTCCTTCACGATGCCAATCTTCGCAGCTGATGTGAGGGCGAATTCGAGCCCCCCGCCTCCGACATCTCCGAGGAGGAGCACAACGGAACCGATGGGCATCCCTCCCTGGATAATGGAATCGAAGTCTGCGACTCCAGTGGGTATCCTACGTACATCCCCTTCTGACATGACAACTGGGCGACACATGCAGTTCGATGATAATGAAACTTTTGGAGATGGCGGCTTTCACTTCGTGAAAGAAATCGATGATACGCGATGAGCCAGATGCGGAGTCGGATCATCGCTCGGAGAGCAAGCTCTTGATCATCTCGAGTGCGCGATCCACCGACTGTCTCTTGACCTGCATGCGAGAACCCTTGAACAGGTTCTTTGTGCAGATTGTCTTCCTCTCGGAGCTCACGGCAATGTAGACCAACCCAACTGGTTTCTTTGGAGTTCCGCCTGTCGGACCAGCGATGCCCGTGATCCCAACGCCCAAGCTTGACCTGAACTTCTTCCTCACGCCAATGGCCATCTGCCTGGCGACCTCGTCGCTCACCGCGCCTTTCATGAGGAGGCTGCTCTCGTGGACATCGAGCAAGTCCACCTTCGCCTGATTGCCATATGAGATAATCCCGCCGCGATAGTAGTCACTGCTTCCCGAAACGTTCGTCAATGCGTCCCCGAGCCTTCCGCCGGTGCAGGATTCGGCAGTGGACACCGTGAGTCTGCGAGCTCTGAGCATCTTACCTACGTCTCTAGCGAGCACGGCATGCCCTCCTCTTCGAAGGTTTCGCTCCAGAATCCAGGAGCCGCTGTCTCGCATCGATCCCGTCGAGTATCCTCGCAACTGGTTCGGGTACTAGGTGAGTCCATCTTTCGCCTGACACTATCCGTCGCCGGATCTCGGAAGCGGAGTACTGTCCCGGGCTGTACGCCTTCGTCGTCTGGACATCATAGCCTGCTTCCTTGAAGAGGGAGCGCGTGAGGTCGCTGTTGGAAAAGACGATGTCAAACGGCGGAACGTAAGATTCCACGTGGTTGACCCATACCGAATATCTGTTCACATCACGCAATGGAACAATGAACACTCGCGCGCGCTCATCCGGGGTGAGAGACGAAACGATCATCTGGAATCTCTCGCCGGCCGTGAACGGGTTTGTCTCCGTGTGTGACTCCTCAGCGCTGCCCACCACGATTACCATGTCGTCGCACTTGGAGAGCACCTCACGGACAACAGACAGGTGCCCCTTGTGGAACGGCTGGAATCTTCCCACGATCAGCCCGCGCAAGGCTTCTCATCCCCCTCAATGGGCAATCGGACGGTCTGTCCCCTGGAGCGGCTTTGAAGAACCGGGCCTCTTAGCTGCCACTAGCAGCGCGAGCTTCTTCAGCAAGCCCTCTTTCCTGGCACCAACGAGCGAGTGGTCCAGGACATCGTTCAGGGTCCGCACTGGTATGACTTCGATCTTCCCGATGTACTTGTCCTCGAGCAGAACATCCTTCATGTTCTCCTCCGGGATGAGGACCTTCTTCAGGCCCATCTCCGCAGCCGCCTCGATCTTGGCCGTCACGCCTCCGACGGGCAAAACCTGACCACGGACGCTCAGGCTGCCTGTCATGGCGCATGTCTGGTCGACTTCGATCTCCTCGAAGGCCGAGATGACGGCAGTTGCGACAGCGATTGATGCGCTGTCACCTTCGATGCCCTCGTAGGTTCCTATGAACTGAACATGTATGTCATGATTCGTGATGTCTTGGCCGGTGTACTTCTTGATGAGCGCGGAGACGTTCTGCACGGATTCCTTGGCGATCTCGCCGAGCTTTCCAGTGGCGATGATCTTTCCGCCCTCCCTGTTATGGGCGGGTGTGACTTCGGCGACTATCGGCGTCACGATGCCGGAGAACTCGGCCATTGATGAATCGGCGTTGAGGACCGCCAGGCCGTTCACGATACCGATGACGGCACCTTCGGTGAGCGAGATGTTGTAGTCCTTCCTGCGCTCAACTGCACGATCCGTGACCTGTTGCTCAAGCGAGCGAGCAATCTTCTTGGCTTCGAACACGTGCTTCGCTTCTACGACCGGCGCGCTCTTCTCCCTGGCAATGTCGCCAGCGACCCTCACAAGGCCGCCAAGCTCCCTGAGCCTGAGAGTGAGCATGCCCCTCCTTCCGGAGCGTCTCTGTGACTCCCTTATTATCTCGGCGACCGCGCCCCTGTTGAAATGAGGTATCTTCTTGTCCTTGGAGACTTCCTGCGCCACGAACCGGATCAGCTTCTCCCTGTTGGCTTCGGTGTCAGGCATCGTGCTCCGCATGTAGATCTCGTATCCGTAGCCGCGGATCCTCGACCTCAGCGCGGGGTGCATACCGGAGACCGCATCCAGGTTTCCCGCGGCAACCAGTATGAAGTTGCAGGGCACGGGCTCGCTCTTCACCATTGCTCCTGAGCTCCGCTCACTCTGGCCGAGTATGCTGAACTCGCCTTCCTGAAGTGCGGTCAACAGGCTCTGCTGGCTTTCGATCCTGAGCATGTTTATCTCGTCGACGAACAGGACGCCCTTGTTCGCCTTGTGAATGGCCCCGGGCTCGAGCCTCTCATGCGCAGGGGTCTCAAGCCCTCCGCTCTGGAACGGGTCGTGCTTGACATCGCCAAGCAGCGCTCCGGCGTGCGCACCCGTGGCGTCGATGAACGGCGGTGGCTCATCCAGCTTATGGGAGATCAAGAGCTTCGGAACGATGACCGATTCCCGCCTCTGCCCGGACCAGCGCATCACATAGAACAGGATCAGACCGCCGACCACTGCAAGGAGAAAGATGGTCGCGTCTCCTGTTTGGAAAGCCAGTACCGCGCCCATGACGATGAACATGGCAACGAACATCATAGCCCAGGTGCTCTTCTGGGCCTTCTTCTGATCCGCCTCAAGCTTCTGGGCCAGGACGATCTCCTTGCCCTTCCCCGCGGGGACCAGCCTGATCTTCGGTTCGTTGTTGTCTTCTGGATTGTGATATGCGATTACGTCCTGCAATTCTCCCTTGGGTAGGAAGTCCGTCATTGACCGTGCGAGCATCGACTTGCCCGTTCCGGGGTCACCGATTAGGATTATGTGCCGCTTCTGCTCTGCGGCCTTGCGGATCACGGTGACTGCATCATCCTGACCTATGACTTGGTCCACCAGCTGAGGTGGGATCTTGACGTCTGCGGTGGTCTCGAAATGCTGAGACCTTATCCATTCCTCTACATCGGGGAGCCCAAGCGAGGAACTCCAAGAATCACTAGTTGCCATCCGTCGCACCAGTAGCCTATCTGCCAGTACCGTTCAGAGCTATTGAACCTGGTGCTAAATAAGGATTTCGCCCTACGCATCTTCATTGTCGATTGAGCCAGTATGCCGGGGAACTCACGCCGACCCCCTAACAAATATTAGGATGTCCCCTCCTATCTCTCGCCGGACCGATGGGCTGAACAGATGAAGATTGGCGAGTTGGGCTTGGATCCACGGATTGTCGAGAAGTTGGCGGAGGATGGGATCGATGAGCTCTATCCGCCGCAGGAGAAGGCGATCCGGCCTGCTCTCGCGGGGAAGAACCTAGTCCTTGCGATACCAACCGCGTCGGGGAAGAGCCTGGTGGCATATCTTGCGATACTAAACGCAGTGCTCCGAGGAGGCAAGGCGTTGTACATTGTGCCCTTGAAAGCGCTCGCTTCGGAGAAGTACGAGGACCTCGTGCGATTCGAGAGCCTGGGCATGAAGGTCGGGGAGTCCAGTGGTGACTATGACGAGATAGACCCGAAGCTGCACAAGTACGACATCGTGATCGCGACCTCGGAGAAGGCCGACTCGCTCCTGAGGCACAGGGTGAAGTGGCTGGACCAACTATCAGTGGTAGTAGCCGACGAGGTTCACCTGATAAACGACCCCGAAAGGGGCCCGACGCTCGAAGTTACCCTGGTGAAGTTCATGTCGTTCAACCCGAACGCCCAGGTGATCGCACTATCTGCAACAATAAGGAACGCGAAGGAGCTTGCTGAGTGGTTGGATGCAGATCTGGTCCAGAGCGACTGGCGGCCAGTGCCCCTCAAGGAAGGGGTGTATGCTGAGGGAGAGATATTCTTCACGGACAACTCGAAAAGGAAGGTCAAGGACGAAGGCGACGGCTTGACCAGCCTCGTCAGGGATGCCATTTCCACCGGTGGCCAGTGCCTCGTATTCGTGAACACCAGGAAGGCGAGCGAATCGATCGCGCACTCGCTCGGGTCAGTGGTCAAGGGCACGGATTGGGCCAAAGCGGATGAGCTCTCCAAGATCTCAAGAAGGCTCGTTGGGGAGCAGGACGAGCCCACCAACCTCGGGAACAAGCTCGGAAGATGCATCAGGAACGGCTGCGCCTTCCACCACGCAGGCCTCACGAACCCACAAAGGAAGCTGGTGGAATCGACCTTCAAGACTGGCTTGCTCAGATGCATTGTCGCGACTCCGACGCTTGCTGCTGGCATCAATCTCCCTGCGAGAACCGTCATCGTCCGGGATGTGAGGAGATACGACTCGAACGTTGGCTACACGATGATCCCGGTGCTCGAGATCAAGCAGATGTGCGGAAGGGCTGGCAGGCCCAGGTTCGACAAGTACGGCGAGGCCATACTCGTAGCCAGGGACGAAGAGGAGAAGAGCGGGCTGCTCGAGACCTACTTGCTTGGGGAGAACGAGAACATCTACTCGAAGCTCGGGACCGAGCCAGCCATCAGGTCGCACGTTCTAGCATTGATAGCCACTAAAGCAGCATCCTCCGTCTCAGACCTCGAAGGATTCTTCCAGAAGACTTTCCTGGCGCACCAACGCGACATCGCCTCACTCCAGGAAGCCATCTCCAATGTAGTAGAATTCCTGCAGAAGGAGAGAATGGTGCACGAGAACGAACCGCTGAGGGCAACCATGTTCGGCAAGTGCGTCAGCGACACATACATTGATCCGCAGTCAGCGGTCATCATCAGGGATGCACTGACAAAGTACGGGCCTGGCAAGAGCTTCGGCGTCCTCCACGCGGTCTGCTCCACTCCCGACATGCCCTTGCTCTACCTCCGGCAATCAGACTATTCGTGGATCGAGGATTTCGAGAGCGAGGTGAACGGACAGTTGCTGGTCGAGCCGCCATCCGACCTCACCAAATACGAGTTCTTCTTAGCCGAGATCAAGACGGCCAAACTCCTGAGCGATTGGATGTCCGAGGTTCACGAGAACGACATCGCGGAATCGTTCGGTATCGGTCCGGGGGACATCAGGAACAAGATGGACATCGCGGAATGGCTGATACACTCCACAGCCAGGCTAGCTGAGATATTCAACAAGGACTCCGTAGACGACATGATCCTGCTCAGGACCAGGGCGAGATATGGGATCAAGGACGAGCTTCTGGAACTCGTGAAGCTCAAGGGGATAGGCAGAGTTCGCGCACGGGCACTCCACGATAGGGGCTACAAGAATTTCGAGGACCTGCGCCTCACCAGCTATGATCGGCTCAAGCAGATACCAACCATCGGCGAGGCCATGGCCAAGGCGATAAAACGGCAGCTGGGCCAGAGCGAGCGCGACATCCCAGAGGACGTGGAGGAGGACCAGAGATCTCTGGCAGATTACAGATAATTGAATACCTCTAACAATATACACGATAGGAGAGAGCTCATGGAGGACCTCGCGAAGACCCTGACAGACCATTTACTGGTGTGGACAGTGGACTTGCCCGCGGGGAAGGCGCCTTCTTTCTTGGACGAGATGAGCCGCATGGCGTCGGCCAAAGGCATTGAGATCCTGGTCGTTCGCGCTGACATGGTCTTCGGAGCGGACCACATCAGGAGTGCGCTCTACCATGCCAAGAAGTCGATGGACGAAGGTAGGAACAGCTCCTCGTCGCTCGCCATGGAGACGCTCCTATACGCTTCCGGCGAAAGACAGCTCAGCAGTGCCATCAAGAAAATGTCCGCTGGCATCGAGGCTGAGCGCGTGGTTGTCGCGCAACTCACTCCAGGGGCGCTTGAAGTGAGAGGTGACTGGAAGCCGATTGGCCCCTCCGAACCTGGAACCCAGCTCGGGCGCCTCCGCAAGTTCGGCGTTTCTGAGGAAGAGCTGAGGACGCTCAGCGGCAAGGACGGTGCGGAGCTCGTCCTTGAGAAGGTCGCTGCAGTCGATGTGATCAAGAAGTGATTGCGGCTACGCCTTCGGCCGCTCGACGGGCTTAATTAGAAGTTACAGTGATTCCCTTGGCCGGTCAGGAGACAATGCCGGCAATCGTCGAATGCGTGCCCAACTTCAGCGAGGGGAGAAGGAAGGAGGTCATCGACAAGATCGTCTTCTCCATAAGATCCGTTCCTGGCATCAAGGTCCTGGACGTCGAGATGGATCCCGACCATAACAGGTCCGTTGTCACTTTCACGGGCAGCAAGGAGGCAGTCCAGGAGGGCGCTTTCCGAGGCGCTCGGGCGGCAAGCGAACTCATTGACCTAAACAAGCACAAGGGACAGCACCCTCGCATGGGAGCGTTGGACGTCCTCCCCTTCGTGCCGATCTCAGGCGTCACTCTCGATGACTGCGTGGAGATCGCCAACAAGATCGGCGCGAGGATCGCGAAGGACCTGAAGATACCCGTCTACCTTTACGAAGCAGCCGCCAGGAAACCAGAAAGGAGGAACCTCGAGAATGTCAGAAGAGGAGAGTTCGAGGGGCTCAGGGAAGCGATCCTCACGGACGAGAGCAGGTATCCAGACTATGGACCGAGGATGATCCACCCGACGGCTGGAGCGGTGGCAGTCGGTGCGCGCATGCCCCTGATTGCATTCAACGTCAACTTGAACTCGAAAGATGTTGCAGTTGCGAAGGAGATTGCGAAGAACATAAGAGCCAGCAATGGCGGGATGCCTAATGTGAAGGCGCTCGGCTTCTTGTTGGAGCACAAGGGGATGGTCCAGGTCTCGATGAATCTCACGGACTATACTGTCACCCCGATTTCCAAGGTGTTCGAGGCGGTCAAGAAGGCAGCTGAGGATAGAGGCGTCGAAGTCGCGGAGAGCGAGATAATTGGACTCATCCCCCTTGACGCGGTGTGCGACCTCGCTGCGAAGTACTTGAAGATAGGGAATCTCGGAAGCAATCAAGTCTTGGAGAGGAGAATTTGGGGTTGAACTCGCTCGATGGCCTCCGGTCCTTCTGCCTCGAGTTGTCCTCGGACCAGTCCTCTCCGGGAGGCGGGACGGCTGCAGCAGCGTCCGGAGCCATGGCTGCATCGCTGCTGATAATGGTATGCAAGATCACGGGCGGCAGCAAGAAGTATGAGCAATCCTGGCCCGAGTTGCTCAAGCTTAGATCCGAGCTCGAGGGACTGAGGGATCAACTGCTCTCATTGTCGCGTGATGATGCACGCGCATACGACGAAGTCGTTGTCGCATTTCGGAAGAAGAAGGATAGAGACGACGATGCGTCTCGAAAGGGCGTCGAGAGAGCGCTAAAGCACGCCGCAGACGTGCCATTGAGGACCGTCGAGGCGTGCAGCCGAGTGCTAGGATTGACTGGGAAGGTGGCGAAACTCGGGATCAGGAGCGCTTCGTCAGATGTCGGTGTCGCGTCATTACTGGCAGAAGCCGGATTGAAGGGGGCCGCCCTGAATATCCGAATCAATCTGAAGAGCATGTCTGACAAGTCGTTCACGACTTCAATGGAGGACACACTCACCAAACTGGAAAGCAGTGCTGGCAAGGTCCCAAGGGACGCGCTGGCCAAGTTGACTCAGGAGTGAGTCGCACGGACATCTCAGAAGTACATTCTCCGCAACTATCAACCATGATACAGATAGCGATACATTTAAATGGGCTCAGAAAAATGATAACACAGGAAACACAAGTCAGTCACACGGAGCCCAGTGGACACTGACTCTAGGGGTTTGGTGAACCTTGGCAGGCAACTATCTCAAGAGCCTACAACTAGCAAAGCAGCTAGAGGAGCGTGCCAAGGAAGCCTCCAAGAACCGCGAGATCGCGGAGAAGGAGAATGAAGCCCTTCAGCAATTTCTGAAGCACTGCAAGGAGAGCGACGTCGACATCTCATCGGTGGAGAAACCCCAAAGGGACTTCGAGACCGCGATGGCAGCGAAGGATTATCAGACCGCAATCGCGCACGCCAAACGCGCGCGTGAAGCGGCGAAGGATGCCTATATTCGCAATATAGGAGATGTCGCAGACTCTGTGGACTCGCTCGTCACGTTGATCAAGGGAGCTGGGGGCGATGCGAAGCCCGCCCTTGACCTCGTCGAGAAGAGCAAGGACAGGGTTGTGAACGACGACCTCGACGGGGCGATGAAGTACGCCAGGAGCGCCTTCGATTCCGCCGAGAGAACCCTGCACGAGGTCTTCTCAGAACTCTTCTCTCAAGCTCAGGACACTATCATGCAGGCCAAGGAGCTAGGTGACAACGTCTCCATATTCGACGATCAGCTGTCGAAGGCCAAGTCCGCACTGGAGAACCAAGAATACGAAGCCTGCATGACAGAGATCAAGGAGGTCCTCGAAGGCGCGGGAGAGGACCTGAAGTCACAGATCAGATCCACGATCTCGAGAGCGGAGGAACTCGTGTCCGCGGGCGAGGAGTTTGGCACGGACATGTCCCGTGTCAAGAACCACATCGAACGAGCGATTGCACAGCTCGAGGCACTCAAGTTCAAGGAATCACTGGCTTACGCGAAGAAGGCTGAGATGGAGGGAGAGAGCGCAAGCTCTTCAAAGCTCCAGGAGCTAGTCAGAGAGACAAGGGAGAGCATCAAGAGGGCAAAGAGTATGAAGGAGGATGTCGCCATCCCCCAGGAGCTTCTAGACCAGGCACAGAACGCCCTCAAGGACAAGAAATACATCGAAGCGCTTCACGCGCTGAACGCCTCCCGAGAGCGAGTGAACCAGATACAGTTCAACTCGGTCCTCGAGGTCATCGCCGAGGCAAGAGACAGGTTCGTACTCGCCAAGAAGGTCGGGGTCGATATGTCGAAGGCCATCACGCTGTTGAACACCTCCAGGGATCATCTCAAGCTCGGCAAATTCCAAGAGGCGATTGAATACGCTGAGCAAAGCCGCAAGGAGGTCGACACCGCCCTGGAGAAGTTCTACACCGCAAGGGACCAGATTGCCGAGCTCGGGAAGGCCGTCAAGTCTGCAGTGGACCTCGGGGCTGATGTTACATCCGTGAAAGGGCTGCTCGGGGACGCGAGGAAGTACTTCGAGACGAAGGACTACGACAACACAGCCGATACGACGAAGCGTGGCATTGCAGATGCGAAGAAGCTCGCCTATGACAGGACGATGGCGACGATTGACATCGCCGACAAACTCGTGAAGCTTGGCAGGGAGATCGGGGCGGACATGACCGAGGCTGAGGGCACGCTCCAGAAGGCAATGGACTGCCTCTCAAAGGAGGACATGGCGGAGGGCGTCAGCCTGTCGAAAACCAGCCAAGAAGCCGCCAAGGCTGCGATGACGAGGATCATGAGCGACAAGCTCCAGAGCATCGACCAGTTCGTGCAAGGCTACACGAGTGGTTCCGGCCAGGGAGATGTCGGCGACATGATAGCCCAAGCTAGGCAATACGTCGCGACTTCCGAGTTCGATAAGGCACACGCCCTCGTCAGGGAGATCACACAGAAGATAGAGAATATCGGCCAGGGCGAATCCGAAAGGCTCGTGTCTTTGGCCAATGCGAAGATCGAAGGCATGAAGGCGATGATGGGCGACGCCTCGGATCTGGACATACTATTCACTAGAGCGAACGAGGCTTTGTCAAAGAAGGTTTTCGAGGATGCGTCTACACGCGCACGTGAGATAACACAGCAGGCTGATGACGCGATGACACGTCTCCTCCAAGCTGAGTTCTCCTCTATCAAGGACTCGCTCGAAGAGGCGAAGACCATCGGGATAGACCTCGACGGTGCGAAGTCCAACCTCAAGGATGCCAGGGCAAAGGCCGAGAAGCAGGATCTGCCAGCAGCGTTCAGGATCATCAGGGATACGAAGGAGTCTCTGCAGCAGAAGATAGTCAGATACGATGGCATCAAGGGGAAAATCCGCAGGACTGAGGAACTGATCTCTGAAGCTGGGAAGACAAAGGTCGACGTCACATCGCTCATACGCCGGCTCGAGAACGCTCGCAACGAGTTCGCGAACGGGTACCTCGACGAGGCGGAGGGGATACTCGACAAATGTCTCGCTGAGACCGAGAAGAACCTCGCCATGTACCTCGCTGCGAAGTTCATCCTGAACTCCAGGGAGAGAATCGACCTCGCCGTCGCAAACGGAATAGATATGGAGAGCGCCTCGAAGCTCCTCGCGAAGGCGAAAGACCTGATGAAGCTCAAGAACTACGAAGAGGCTCTTGCCACCGCGAAGCAGTGCGATGAGGAGAGCAAGAAGAAGATCACCTCGTCGGTCATCGATATGGTCAGGAGTCTACAGCGCTTGCTCGCTGACGCGAAGAACGTAGGTGTCGACACATTGGGACCGGAGAAGCTGGTTGAGAAAGCCCAAGAGTTGGCGAAGGCCGGAGACTTCCTGCAAGCCCTGAAATGCATCACGTCGGCCAGGGAGGACATAGACCACATAAAGAATCTCAGCTCCCAGGCAGCCCTAGAGATAAGAGTCGCCAGGAACAATCTGAAGGATGCAGAGACGCTCGACATGGATGTCGGCAGGTCACGTGAGTTCCTCGACCAGGCAGTCGATGCCTTGACAAGGCATCAGTACGCCATAGCGCTCGAGCTGGCGAGGAAATCGTCCGAGGTATCCTCCGAGGTTTCGAAATCACGCATTTGGGACACACTGGAGAAATTCAAGGACCGAATCGACAAGTCCGCGACCGAAGGGCTCAGCATCGGGACGGCAGAGAGGTGCGTCTCCGACGGCATCCAAGCATTCAGGGAAGGCAGGTACCAGGACGCGCTCAAGCTCGCCATGGCATGCGAAGTCGAGATGGAGCGCGCGGAACTGCAGCGTGACATAAGCGCACGGGCCGTGGAACTCGCACGGAAGAAGATGGCGGATGCGATGGCGGAAAGCATCAAGAGCCAGAGGCTCTCCGACCTCGTCAAGAAGTCCGAGGATCTGTTGGCGGCCGGCAAGTACGTCGATGCGATGACCGCGGCGATTGAGAGCGGTGATGAGCTCCACATGATCAGGGAGAACCTCGACAGCTGCAGGATCGAGCTCGCCTCAGTCAGGGAGCGCGTGGACAGGCTCAGGAAGATCAACGTCTACACATCAGAATGCGACGACATGCTCGAAATTGCACAGGAGTACCTCGCAGCACACGAATTCGCCAAGACCCGGGAGGCGCTGAAGAGAGCGGCCGCGAAAGCCGAAGCGCTCTTCGAGGACTCGATCAAGGATGTCATGGAGCAGAACAAACTCATGATATCGAAGGCAAAGGCGATGGGCATCAACACCAAATCCTGCGAGGACATGCTCGAGGTAGCCAACACTTCGTTCTCTGAAATGCTCTGGGACTTCTCATACCAACAGGCGATGGCCTGCAGGACGAGCTGTCTGGAGCTCATTGCAAAGAAGATCAGCAGCCTCATCGATGAGGTGCAGGGTAAGATCTCAGCCCTGGAGCGACTCGGAACGTCACCGAAGCCCGTCCAAGAACTCGTAGATAGGGCAAGGAAGGCTGGCGCAGAAGGGGACATCGCCGGTGCCTTCCAGTTGCTGATGCAGGCCGATCAGAAGATGAGCAACACGGAAGAGTCGCACACGAAGTACCTAGACATCTCGATAGCAGCCGAGAGCGCCATTGACACTCTCGGCCGATATGGGTTTTCGAAGAGGGAGCCGGAGAGGCTAATGGCGATGGCGGAGATAGAGAAAGAGAAGGACTATGACTCCGCAATCGAGCTCGTCGCCGAAGCGCTTGACACGGCCAAGAACCTCATGGAGACATATTCTCCCGAAATCACAGGCTCGTTCTCCGCAAAGGGGCTCCAGGAGGATGTCGAAGGTGAGCTTACTGTCACACTCACGAACGCAGGCAAGGCACTGGCGAAGGACCTATCCTTGGACATCACGGGCGATTTCGACGTCAAGAAAACCCCGCCCATCGCATCGCTGAAACCGAACTCCGAGGAAGCAATCAAGGTCAAGCTCTTGCCCAAGAGGAGCGGATCGGTCGCCGTGAGGTTGAAGGTCACAGGCAAGAGACAGTTCGACGGCAAGACAATGTCTTTCGAGGTCGAGGACGCCGTCAACGTATTCCCCGCAGGCCCGCCATTTAAGCTCGGACGCGCAACGGACCAGACGCGCTGCATCGCCTGTCAGGGGAGGATAAAGCCAGGCTTCGACATCGTCACCTGCAGATGTGGTGGACAGCTTCACCTGTCCTGCGCGAAGAGGGCCAGCGAGTGCCCGATTTGCGGGCAGAAATACTCGTTCTAACCTGATCCTCCGATCCTCGCCTTCTCAATCCGGATCGCTGGAGTCCTCATGCCATAGGCATCACGCGTCTTCTTGCCGATCATGTCAATGCTTGAGAGTAGTTCGAGGATGCCTATGCCCATCGTCGCTTGGCGAATCGATGGTCCGAGACTGCCATTCTCAACGAGGAAGCTCTCCATCATCAGTCCCGAGAACTCCCCCGTCGCAATGTTCGGATGGTCAAAAGTTATGCGCAAGTACACTCCTTTGGGAGTCTCCTCAAGCATCTCATCCAAGCTGGCATCACCCTTTTCCAGTATCAAGTTGGAGCTCGCTATGGAAGGCGGCCTCCTGAAGCTCCAAATTGGTTCTCCCCTAGAGGAGTTGCCTGTGCTTTCCACGGAGGCCTTTCCGGCGGTGTAGCTGTCATGGAGATAGGTTGCGAGGACGCCCTTGTGGATCACCGCCTTCCGCCTGGCCGGCGTCCCTTCACCATCAAATGAGAAACTGCCGGCTGCCCAAGGATATGTAGGATCATCCATGATCGAAACGTTTTCCCCCGCGACCTGAATGCCTAGCTTGTCGCCAAGGTAGCTTCGACCCCTCTGGACGCTCTCTGCGTTCGCGCCCCCGCCAATCGCTCCTGATAGGATATAGCCTGCCGCAAGCGGGTCCATTATGACGGGGTAGTCACCAGTCCCGATCTTCTTTTGTACGAGCCCTCGGATCGCATTGTCCATTGAACTCGTGGCTACCATGTCCAACATGGCCTTGTCCAGCTTCCTGGTCCATCCGCCATCCGTTCCGGAGAACATCCTGTCTCCGGACCTTGCGACCGACTCAACGCCCATCTCATGGGAGGAAAGAGACTGGCTGCCACAAAAACCGTTGCTGTTGCACAGGGTGATCTTCGATATGCTCACCCCGACCCCCGCGTTGACCGATGTGATCCTCTTGTCCTCGCTCGCCTTATCAACGAGCCTGATGAGCATTTCGACGACCTCATCAGGCTGCAGTCGCGTAAGTCTAGAGTCGTAGAGCCCTTCGACCTGAGCTTGCCTCTGCCTCTCCGGAAGTCCCTTGAACTGAGAGTCTGGCGTGCCGGCCCTGGCCTGAGACATCGCAAGCTTCGCGACTCTCCTAAGCGATTGCCTGTCGAGACTAGTGCTGTACGAGAAGCCAGAGCAACCACGGGCGAATGCCCTCATGGCCACGCCTGAGTCGTGTATCATGCTGGCTTGTTTTATCGAACTGTTCTCTGCCTCGACGGAGACATGCTTAGTGTCAGCGACAAGCACGTCGCAAGCGGAGGCTCCGAGCCTCAATATGTAGTCGACAAGCTCCTTCCCGAGAGACCTCTGATCATCCATGGAATCCCTCCTAGGCAAGGCCCCCCACGACCATGTTTGCGACCCTCAGATGAGGACCACCTTCGGCGGTCCTTGCGGACTGGCCCCCCTTCCCGCAGTAGCCCGGATCGCCGAGCACGAAATCATTTGCGATTCCCTCGACATTGTTGAGCACCTCGAGTATCAAACCGGAGATGGAAGCATCTCTGAATCTCTGGCCGACCTCTCCGTTGACAATCTCGTATACCTCGTCGCACTTGAACATGAACTGTCCCTTGGCGGGCTCGACATACCCATACTGGTTCCCCTGGATCAAAAGCCCGCGCTTCAGTCCTTCGAACAGCTCATCCTTGTCTTGCTTTCCAGGGGCGATGTACGTATTGCTCATTCGAATTATGGGCGGGCTGTTGTAAGCCTGAGCCCTGGCGGAACCGGTTGGCTCCAATCCCATCCTACTGCTCGACTCAATATTGTGCATGAATCCGGTAAGGACACCGTCGGCAATCAGGACGTTCTTCTTTGCCTTCACACCCTCCCAATCGAACGAGAAGTGCCCGAATGTGTCCTCGAGGGTCGGGTCGTCGACCATCGTGATGCCCTCGTTCGCCACCTTCTGGCCCAAGCGGTCTGCAAGGACAGATGATCCTCCTAGAATGCCATCCGCCTCGCAGGCGTGTCCGAAGGCCTCGTGGGCCAGCATACCAGTCATCTTGTTGTCGAGGATCACCGTGAACTTTCCTGCTGGAACAGGCCTTGAGTCGAGCAAGCGCAGGGCCTGCTCGGCAGCGGCGTTGCCCAGGTTCTGCGAGACCTCCTTCCTCATCAGTTCGTACCCGCCCACGCTGCCCTCCGACGCATGACCACGCTGAAGGAGGTTTTCCGTCCTGGCCCAGGCAGAGCACCCTGACAAGACCCATTTCTCGCTCGCGCGGACCAAGCTCCCAAAGGAGTTGGCAACAAGCCGCTCGGCCTCCAAGTCGTCATATCTCACGTTCGTGCTTGATATGCGAGAACCATGGGAACGCATCTGCTTGTCAAGCGACAGGACGAACGCGAGCTTCTCATCCACAGTGATGTCAGACGGCCTCTCCTTGCACCGGTACTTCTCAGTCCTGCGGACGGCCTTTCCGTCGGCAATCCTGAACTCTATCTTCGCCTTGGACCTCGCCACCTTCGCCATCCTGACGGCCGCCTCCGCAGCGGATTTCAGGGACTTCGTGCTCAGATCGTTCGTGGCCGAGAAACCCCAGGCCCCGCCTACGAACGCCCTTATGCCACAGCCAGACTCCCTCTGGGCAGACATGTTCCTGGTCTTGCCATCCATCACGACTATGTTGGTGCCCAGCGTGGACTCAAGCCGGAGATCTACGAACTCAGCTCCGGACTTCTGCGCCGCGTCAATTGCTTTCTTCGCTAGATCTTCCATCGGAAGGCCTCTGAGTATGTTTCTCTGAGTGAAACTAGACAGTAGTATTTCTCGTTGCTCACGTTCGCTGGAAACCACATGCAGACTCGGCTGCGCTGATGAAAGCTCCTTCGGAAATCAGCCCTGCAACCGTGTCTATGTCAGCCGCGAGGGAGCGATCCTCCTCGACAAAAGCGACCGACTTGCGCAGGACTGCCCTCACCTTCTCGACCGCGGGGCTTGAGTTCAATGCTATGAAATCCAGCCCTTGAGCGGCAGAGATCATCTCGATCGCGATGATGTGCCTGACGTTCTCCACGATCGAACGCGCCTTCCAGGCGGCAATCGTCCCCATGCTGTTGTGGTCCTCCTGGTTCGCGCTGGTGGGGATGGAGTCCGCAGATGCAGGGTGCACCAAAACCTTGTTCTCGGAGACTAGTGACGCTGCGACGTACTGAGGGACCATGAGTCCCGAGCTGACTCCGCCATGTCTTGTCAGAAATGCCGGGAGGCCGCTCAGCTTATCGTCCAGGAGCCGCGCCGTGCGCCTCTCGGAGAAGCTACCGAGCTCGTGCACGGCAAGGCCCAGGAAGTCCATCGCCAGCGCGAGTGGCTGTCCATGGAAGTTGCCGCCTGAAATGACCTCCTCGTCCTCAGGAAAGAACAGCGGATTGTCGGTAGCGGAATTCATCTCGATGTCCAATACGCTCTCAGCATACCAGATCGCTTCGAGGCTCGCGCCTATCACCTGCGGGATGCACCTCAGAGTGTAGGCGTCCTGTATCTTCGGGCAATCGTGGTGCGAGACCATGATCTCGCTGCCGTTGAGAAGCGAGAGCATGTTCTTTGAAGCCCTCAGCTGACCCTGGTGCGGCCGGACTAGGGATATCCTTAGGTCGAAGGCCGACGAGGTTCCCTTTAGCGCCTCGATGGACATCGCTCCTGCGATCTGCGCGTTGTCAGCGAGAATCGAGGCGTCCTTCACTGAGAGGACGCCCAATGCACACATCGCTTGCGTGCCGTTGATTACTGATATCGCCTCCTTCGGTTCCAGCGATATGGGTGAGAGCTTCTTCCTCTTGAGCGCCCGTGCGCCAGACTCGAACCCTTTGCCGGCATCCGCTTCTCCCTCGCCTATCATGACAAGTCCCAGGTGGGCGAGCATCACGAGGTCTCCGCTCGCGCCGACTGAACCCTGCCGAGGTATGCTCGGCACGATTCCGGCATTGAGCATCTTGAGAAGCATGTCAACGAGCTCTGGGCGCACGCCAGAGTACCCTTTTGCCAGTGCGTTGGCGCGCATGAGCATGATCGCGCGGGCCACTTCGGTCGGATATCGCTCCCCAACCCCGCAAGCATGACTCCTGAGCAGGTTGATCTGCAGCGCCTTCAGCTCGTCCGGCGGTATGCGGACATCGACGAGCTCGCCGACGCCAGTGTTGATGCCATAGATCGTTCTCCCGCCCTGGACCATCCGCTCGAGGGATTTCCTGGACTTGACCATCCTGTCCCTGGTACCGGAGGCGAGTACCACGCGTGCGCCCTCGCGCGCCACGCGTATGGCTTTCTCGATGGTGAGGCTGTTGCCGTCGATCTGAACTGCTTCCGAATCCCTGTCCTTCGACACTGACATATGGTCAACACCGTGAGCTGTTGCGCGTATCAGAATCGCTCTATCTGAACTTAGTGGAACGACTCAGGGGGCCTTCGGCTTCACAGGCACGAACTTGTATCCATAGTGGATGATCCCTGAAGGGCCTTCCTCGCTCAGCTTTCTGAGTGTCGCCCTGACGGGAGTACCGATCTCGAGTTCGCAGTGCTCGCAATCTATGATCTGGCCGGTGACCTTCGGGCCCTCGTCGAACTCAACCATTGCTAGGACATATGGTTTCTGGGTGGCCAACTCCTCGGGGCAGTCGTGAACCTCCGTGAACGAGAATATCTTGCCCGTGCCCTTTAGCTTGATCTCTTCGATCTTGCCCACGCTCTTCCTGTGGCAGACTGGGCATATCGCCCTCGGCGGGAAGTAGTTCCTCCCGCAGTTGTTGCACTTGAATCCCAGGAGGTTGTACCTGCTGTCGTTCTCCCTCCAATACCTCGGTGCTGTCGCCATCTCAGACCCTCCTGAACAGATGGACCACGGCAGTCGCGCCAGTGCCGCCCACGTTGTGGGCCAGGCCCACGGTCGCTTCCTTCACCTGCCTCTTCCCGGCCTTACCGCGAAGTTGCGTGACAATCTCGACAACCTGCGCGAGACCAGTAGCACCTATCGGGTCACCACGTGCCTTGAGCCCGCCAGAGGTGTTCACTGCGATCTCGCCTTCGAGGGACGTGAGGCCTGCTTCCGTGGCCTTGCCGCCTTCGCCCTTCTTGAAGAACCCGAGGTCTTCTATCGCCAGTATCTCACTGATCGTGAAGTTGTCATGGACCTCGGCGATGTCGACATCCTTCGTCGTCAGATTTGCCATCGCGAAAGCGCGCTTCGCGGCCACCTTGGTCGCCTCCATCGTGCATATGTCCTTCCTGTGATGCAGCGCGAGCGTATCGCTCGCCTGGCCAGAGCCAACTATCTCAATTGGCGTCTCGATGAACTTCTTGGCCATGTCGAGCGGGCACAGGACGACTCCTGCGGCACCATCTGAGCTGGGGGCGCAATCGAAAACGCGCAACGGCGATGCCACTATCGGTGACGAAGTCACCGTCTCCCTCGTGATTTCCCGCTGAAACTGGGCTTTGGGATTCATGGAACCGTTCTTGTGGTTCTTCACCGCCACATCTGCCATCTGCTCTCGCGTGGTGCCGTACTCGTGCATGTGCCTTTTCGCGATAAGCGCGTGGAGTGCTGGGAAGGTGGCCCCGAGCACGGTCTCCCACTCCTGGTCTGCTGCAGAAGACTGGATCGCTGCTGATTCCGTGTCGCTGACATCCGTCATCTTCTCAGCACCGCCCACGACCACTATGTCGTGCAATCCTGAGGCGACCGCTGTGAAACCTTGCCTCAATGCGAGTCCGCCAGATGCTCCGGCTGCCTCGACCCTCGTTGCTGGTATGTGATCCCTCGCGAGTCCCGCATAATCCGCGATGAGCGCCCCTATGTGCTCTTGCTCGATGAACCGGCCGGCCGACATGTTGCCGACGTACAGTGCGTCGATCTGGTCCGCTGAGATGTTCGCATCGGCTACCGCAGCGAGGCCTGCCTGGATGCCAATATCCCTGAAGGAGTAATCCCAGAGCTCGCCGAACTCAGTGTCGCCCACTCCGATCACGGCCACACGCCTCATCTCACTCACTCCCCAGGATGATCTTACCCCTGAATTTCGCATATGTCGCATAGTCGAGGAACTTCAGGTTCGTGTTGAGTTCCTTGACCGTCGGGGCCCTATACCTAGCATACCCATCGATTTCGTCAGTCACGGTCATCTCGAACGCATCAGAGCCCGCACCGGACCCATACGCAACTGCGAAGATCCTGTCACCTGCCTTCGCCTCATCCAGAATCGCCGACAAGCCAAGCGGAACCGCGCCCGAGTAGGTGTTGCCAATGATCGGCGCGAGCAGGCCGGTCTTGACCTGGGCATCGTTGAATCCCAGCTGCTTGGCTACCCTGGTCGGAAACTTGCCGTTCGGCTGGTGGAACACGGCGTAGGTGTAGTCCTTAGGCTCCGTGCCGCTCCTCTCGAACAAGCCCTTCGCGCCGCTCATAACATGCTTGAAGTATGCGGGCTCACCTGTGAACCTGCCTCCGTGGCGCGGGTACATCTGCCCCTCCCTGCGCCAGAAATCAGGTGTGTCAGTCGTGTAGGAGTATGTGTTGTCAATTGTCGTGATCACCTTGTCAGCGCCTATCAGAAAGGCCGCTCCCCCTGCGGACGCGGAGTACTCGAGAGCGTCCCCGGGAGCGCCCTGAGATGTGTCCGAGCCTATCGCGACACCGTACTTGACCATGCCGGATCCGACGAGGCCCATGCAGGTCTGAATCGCGGCCGTGCCAGCTTTGCACGCGAACTCGAAGTCAGCGACTGTGAGGTGCGGCGAGGCCTCGATGGCTTCAGCCACAATTGTGCCAGTCGGCTTCACTGTATACGGGTGCGACTCAGAGCCAACGTATATCGCGCCAATCTCCTTCGGGTTCACGCTGCAGCGCCTCATCATGCTCCTTGCAGCCTCGACGGAGATGGTTATCGTGTCCTCGTCCGGGGAAGGGACCGACTTGCAGTTGATCATCAGGCCCTTGCTCATAGACTTGCCATCCACGCCCCAGACCTTCCCAATCTCCTCTGGAGTGATCCTGTAGCGCGGGACGTATGCTCCGTAGCTTACTATTCCGACTTTCATGCCATCCCAGCCTCCCGTTCAGCCGAGCGACTGTAACTTGTCGACCAGGTCACCGATCGCCAGCTGCGTCTTGACCAGCGGGATACCCTCGAGCTCCGCCAGGCGTATTGCGAGCTCGTCCACCTGCTCTGGCTTCTGATAGACCACGAGCGCGGGCTTCAGGGGGTGAGCCCTGATGGCAATCATGGGCGACCTGCCGAACCTGACGCCGGTGAACACGAGCGCCCTCTGGCTGCTCCAACCATATATCTTGAGGTAATCGAAAGAGCTGAGCGAGGTGATTGCGCGAACGCTGTCTATCACCGTGAAACCGTGTATGTGTCTGTCGAGCGTGATCGCGGGCGTGAGGTTCTCGCCTTCGATCTTGTCGACGAGGTCCGATGCGAGTATCTCAATCGCGAACTCCTTGATCGAGATTATCGATTCGGTCTTTGCGGCGAGAGAGTATTGCTTGAGAATGCTTCCGCCCGTCTTCTCGTCGATATCGAGGAAGGCATCGACAATCTTGCGAACGGTCACGATCCCGGGCGACTTCCTCCGCCCGGCCTCGTAGTCGCTTATGACGGAGGGGGAGACACCGAGGTGCTTCGACAGCTCCTGTTGGGAAATCTTGAACTGCTCCCTCCACTTGCGAATCGTCTTGCCGGGCTCGTCGGAAAGACAGATCTCACCTGCGATCTTCTCCCTGACTTGGTCCCGCATGAAATGCGGAGAAGATTGTCGATACTTATACTTTGCCGTATCTCACAATCGGCAATAGACGAATGAATCTGGCTCCTCGCTTATTGTGTTCGTCGTCCGCATTTGGCATGCGATTCCTTGCTTAGAAAATGATATTTATCGAAGGCTGTCTATGAAAGAATCTGGCGCACAAACGAGCAATGAGCACCTCGGATGAATAAGATAAATAGGAACCCTCTGTATTCCTCAACGGCCCGGGCGAAACGGGGTAGTGGTCTAGCTTGGTATGATCCGTGGTTCGGGACCACGTGACCGTCGGTTCAAATCCGGCCTACCCCATTTTATCTTTTTGGTTGAATTAAAATTACGAGACTATGGGATTCTCGGAAAAG
>Ga0315277_10001043_pt1 | contig 41439 bp, 32 predicted proteins | sample YL17G05_15_MG_FD_203695 | JGI IMG/M metagenome (GOLD analysis project Ga0315277, IMG submission 203695) | Sediment microbial communities from Yellowstone Lake, YNP, Wyoming, USA - YL17G05_15 | ecosystem: Environmental > Aquatic > Freshwater > Lake > Sediment | place: USA: Wyoming | collected... | reverse complement strand
AGCGGCGCCCGGCGTTTTCCGGACAAAAGCCAAAAGCCCTTCCCGAGTTACCTCGGGATGTGTCAGAGTTAGAGTCGGATTTCGCATGACCTAAGCATATCATGGAGATTGCTTATATGTCAATTTATTTAGTGCGTTTGTATTAATTCTCATTTTCGCTTGATATAGTATCGATGGAATCGATTTCACGTGAAGCAAATAGGGCTGCCAATGTTGCCATGCGGCAACGTTCTTTCCGCTCGAGATATTCGGAATTCTCGTTTTCGCTTACGTCGATAGTACCATGTTGACTCGCCGCATCTTCTTGGTCTTTATAGTAAAGGAGAGAATGCGCCACGAGCCATATCTCATAACGTTTAATAAAAGATTTTGCTAGTTCAATATTCCGTTGCTCGTACCGATTCAATGACACAGCAAACTTGGGAAATGCCGTGGAATAATAAATAATGAGTGTACCATTCTCCATTTCTGCCGATGATGCAACTGAAGACACGTCATCAGGCCAGTCTAATATTACCCATTTTTCGTCTTCTGGCGCGACTTGCCGCGTTTCAAAAGGCGGAAGGCTTAAAGCTTGTCGGCCGGGGCGCGCCGGCGGGGGATCGTTCACTGCCACATCTCGTTCATCCGAAAGAACAGGAAGACCGGATCGGATTAGCTCAACTCGTAACTTGCCGTTGCTTCCAACCGATAATCCTTCGGCGACCTCTAAAATAGCGCGCATTCGACCCCCACGGAGCGGAGTGGAACCGCGTAATGTTAATGCGCCTTGCACTATAATATTTATGCGGGAGGCACTCATATTTTCTGGATTATGGTAGTTGCTGTTCGCGTCAGTTTCGATTCGGATGTATCGTCTCTGGCCTGGATAGAAATCTATCGAATCCCTCTCATCCCAGAGTATTCGGATATATGTAGGCGGTTCACTTACTGAAATCGGTTGCGGTCTCGGCCGGGATCCTCTTGATCGTGATGGATGGTCGTGATTGACCTGCTCACCACCTGAATGCGTCCCAATTGTTTGAGCGATTTCGATGCCCTGCAAACGAAGTAGTTTCGCGACCTCACGACGCATCTCTTGAATAGCAGTTTCATCTCGATCCTGCATTCCCAGATCTCGGGCTTCATTATTAAGCCTCGTCAGTTCATCATCGGACTTCAGAACCCTGACAAGTTCTTCATGAATATTTTGAAGAACAACACCGCGGCGAGCATCTTCTCTACTCGAAGCAAACAGTGCCCTCTTAGCCATCGGCGTAAGCGAGTCGCAATCAATATGTACAATGAGCCGTTGCCACAGATAAGGAAGCTCGGCTTCTTTTCGGACTATACCTGCATTTAATTCCGCATGGTTCTGCCCATTCAAAGTTAGAATAATCGGACGGCTCGGATTTACGAAAGCGGCGCTGGGCCTCTTATTTGTATGATTCGGACGCTCTAAAACCCAGTATTCGAATGCTATACAACCGAAATCTCCAAGCGATACGAAGAATTTTTGCATGTTATGATCAAGAGTTGGCCCCCTACGATTTTCGTCTCCTTCATCAATGGCCCCCGCTAACGCGTTACGCGAACCTTTAATAACACGCCGATAGTCATGGACTTCGCTATCAAGCCAGATTGGAAGTACCGGGTCAAAAAGAACTTGATTAAGAAGGCCGTACACGCTGTTTGGGCCTAGAGGGGAGGCGTAGTTACTGAGGTCATAACCGAAATGTCGCACGAATGTCCCCGCGGCGAAATCGCTTTCTGGCAACTCGATAGACGGGATCGTTTTTTCAAATGTCAAGTAAACATAATGACCTGTTTTGAACTCCTCCGGAGGTAAATCAAGGAATTTCACGACAGTATATCCAATCCGAGGATCGCCCGCACGTCGACTTGCTAGAAAAGTATATGTGCTGATAGAAAAAGTACTTGAACCACCTTGGCCATATGTTCCAGCGAGATGATGTTTTCTGATTTTATTACTCGCATTAAGGCTAAGAATCGTATCGGGCATTTCTTCCGGACTTAATCCAATTCCATAATCTCTTATTTCGATTAGTCGGCCTTGTCTCCCTTCCCCAACCATTAGCTTTATAGATACGCGTTTCGCAATCGCTTGTCGCTGCGCGGGAGTCATTTCCGAAAGGCCACGGTCAGAAATCCCGATCCAGGTTGTTGCGGCTTGTCTCGGAGATCGACATTCGGGCATTCCACCGTGGCGATCATATTCAGCTTCGAGTACTGCATCGATTCCATTAGTCAGGCGTTCGACTATAGATCGTCCCGGATCCGCGGAAATCTCAATCGGACCCCGATTGTTTTCTTTACCGCCTATAGGAACCCAATCTACGCGAGCACCATGGACAGTTCTAAATGCTTCTATGGCATCATTGATTTCCTGCGTATTCGATGCAATAAGTAGGGAACTTAAAAAAGATGTTTGATTCATGCCTCATCCTCACTATTGATCGAAAAACGGCTGCGAGAACCCTCGATATAGTCGCTGTTTGGTTCTATCGAGATCCATCGTCTATTTAATGACTCGGCAGCTACACCCGTAATATTACTGCCAGCAAAAGGATCCATAACGATGTCCTTTTTATCCGAAAGGAATTTAATAAAGAAAGCTGCAAGATCAGCAGACATGCGTGCGGGATGAATCGGCAACTTATTTTTTTTACAATAATCGAGGTACGGATCTTTTGAAAGTGTATTAGTAATGGTAAGGACATTAGAGGGAATCGCGCCTTTATTATCCTTAAGGAAAGAATTTGCATCTATTGAATGTTCAGAAGGACGGCGCCCCGAATTGTATTTCTGCCTCGATAGCAATTTGATCATCGCGGGAGAGTAAGGTTTTAGGACATTCCGATTATCAGCTTTTGGGTGCGTCGTTTTCGACATCCACCATAGCTGCGTATAGGAATCTTTAACGCGCACGCGATTAATTGTCACCCATTGAGCTGGGGTCGGCAGGCGAGCTGGATTATAACAAATGAACTGTTGACATAGCTTAAAATCTCCAGTTTTTAAAAATTTGAGAAGCGCTTCGAGAGCAAGGGTAGACATGGCTGGCTCGCCCTGAATCCAGGCATTTCCAATCTCAAGAACGATCGAGCCTTCATCAGATAAATAATCTTTAAATATAGGCGCAAAAGCCGCAAGCCACTCAATATATTCATCGCCTTGACGATTTCCATATTTCTTCTTTCGGTTAAGAGGGAAAGGCGGCGAAGTAAAGATAAGCTGTACCTTACCGAGGTACTTTATCATTGAAGGAGAACAGAGGATTTCCTCTGCGAAGCCTTTTAACGCCAATCCTAGTGAAGTGGAATATGCAATACTTTGAAGATTCTGGATTGATTTCAAGAATATCCTCGAATATTTAAAAGATCACTTGCGATACAGCCAATTTAAAGACCCCTCTTCACGAAGTCATGATATCTCGACATCCGAATCACCGTCAAGGAAAAAGGGAAATATGAAATAGAAAATAGCCACTCCTTGACTCCATTTTGAGCTCCGGCTATTCTTGAGCCATTGAAAAACGGAAAATCCTCATTCACAATTATTTTCTCAGTTTCAATTTTCGGCCTTTTTACCGCATGCGCTCATAAAGAAGCTCCTTCGGGCGCTTCAATTCCCGCCTCGAAGCAAAAGCGCCCCACCCTCGCCGTCATTCCCATGGGAACGACGCACGAGTTCTGGAAGGCCATTCACGCCGGGGCGCTCACAGCCGCCCGCGAGCTCGGGGCGGAGATCATCTGGAAGGGGCCGCTCCGCGAGGACGACCGGAACGAACAGGTCCAGATCGTCGAGACGATGGTCGACGCCGGCGTCGACGCCCTCATCCTGACTCCAATCGACGACCGGGCCCTCATCCCGCCCGTTGAAGAGGCCGCGCGCAAGGGAATCCCAACGGTCATCTACAATTCCGCGCTCGCCGGCGGGACGCACATCGCTTACGTCTCGACAGACAACGAGAAAGGCGGGGCGCTCGCGGCGGAGCGGATCGGCGAGCTCCTAGGCGGACGCGGCAACGTCATCCTGATGCGGATCAAAGAAGGGATCGAGGGGAACAGGCAGCGCGAGTCCGGATTCCTCAACACAATCCGGGACCGTTTCCCCGGCATCCGCATCCTCTCCGAAAACCAATATGGCGGGATCACGACCGAAACGGCCTATCAAACGGCCGAGACCCTGTTCAACCGATTCTCCAACGTGGACGCCATTTTCACGCCCAATGAATCCACGACCTTCGGCTGCATGCGCGCCATCGAGGACCATGGCCTGGCGGGAAAGATCATCCATGTCGGGTTCGATTCGTCAAAGAAGCTGATCGAAGCCCTGGCCGCGCACAAGATCCAAGGCCTCGTGCTTCAGGATCCGTTCCGCATGGGCTACGAGAGCGTCAGGACGGCCCTCGCTTGCCTCCGCGGCGAGCCTTATGAAAAGAACTTGGACACGGGCGTCACGATGGCCACGCCGGAAAATATGCGGGAGTCGAAGATCGCGAGGTTGCTCGCGCCGGATTTGTCGATCCTTGATAAGTGAGCGGAAGCGGGGGACGCAAACGGCCGCAATTCAAATCTGGGGGACACGGAATCATGTCCCCGAATTGCGGCCGCCGAATCATGATCCCGGAATCCGTCCCGAAATGATCTTGGGCTAATTCAGCCTGCTCAAGATCAGATCCCCCATAATCTTGCTCACGGCGATGACGAACAACGCAACGGCCAAATGCCAGGCGATTTCATAAAAAGGACGCGTCTTTTTCCTCTGGGCGATCAAATAGCTCAAAACGGCAAGTAAGACCAAGCCCCAAATGGACGAAAGAATAAGGGCGAGGCGCGAAGGGAGCAGCAGAACGATCAATACGAAGGTCAAGGCAAGAAGCAATCTGACGGAAAAATTGCCGAAGGTCGAGGAACGAATATCCGCTTTCGAAGCGCCTTCCGACTCCTTGTAGATATGGATCCCCAGGGAATCGGAGATATTGTCGGCGACGGCGATGACCAGCAGCCCGGTGATGATGCTGATCCTCGCGCTCTCGCCGTGAGCGAGTCCGGCGATCAATCCCATGCTCGTGGTGATGGCGGCCGTCGCCCCGATGCTGAATTTGTTGATGTCCATCATCGCGCCCAATCTTATCAAAAAACGGAGATTTTGGGATATCATAGCCTTACGAAATCCCGAGCGAGGCAACCGTGGGTAAGCTGATGGCGGGCAAGAGCGCTGCGACGATCCTCGTTTTGTTTTCTTTTATCGTTATGCCGATCCCTCTCTCGGAAGCCGCGCCGGCCGCCGCCGCACAGGCGGATGAGGGACGCGCGGCGGCCTTGCGGGCCTACCTCGACGCGGCCGACACCCAATGGCGGTTCCAGGGAGCGGTGATCGCGGCGAGGAATGGACGGGCCGTCGTCGAGCGGGGGATCGGCCTGGCCGACCTCCGGACCGACGCGGCCAATACGCCCGCCACTCGGTTCATGATCGGATCGGTCACCAAGACGATCACCGCCGCCGCCGTCCTCCAGCTGGAAGAGGCGGGACGGCTGCGATTGAGCGATCCGATCGTCAAGCACCTGCCGGACTATCCGGCCGCCTCGGGCTCCCGGATCACGATCCAGGAGCTCCTCTCTCACACCGCCGGGGTTCCCGAACCGGCCATGGATCCCCGGCGGACCGGAGAGATGAGCCGGCCCGTTGGACCGGCGGAGCTCCTGGCCCTGTTCAAGGACCGGCCGCTCGATTTCGAGCCGGGCGCGAAATACCGGTACAGCAACTCGGGGTACGTGATCCTGGGGATGATCATCGAGAAGCTCTCCGGGATGTCTTACTACGATTACGTGGCGGATCGGATCTTCCGCCCCCTCGGCATGAAGGCGAGCGGATACCGGGAGAAGGGCGCCGATCCGCCCGAGTTCGCCCGGGGATTGAGTGAGGCCCCCGACGGCGGGCTGCTGCCCGCGCCGATCATCCATCCGTCGTGGGGCTACGCGGCGGGGGCGCTGCACTCGACGGTCGGCGACATGCTCGCCTGGGACCGCGGCCTTTCGGCCGGAAAGGTCCTCTCGCCGGGCTCCCTCGAGAAGATGTTCCGCCCGGTCATGGGCGGATACGGAACCGGCTGGCTGATCGCGGAGACATTCGGGCGGAAGGACCAGTTCCACGGCGGCGGCGTGCCGGGCTTCAGCGCCTGGATCGAGCGGTGGCCGGACGACGGCGCCTTCGTGGCCGTTCTCGGAAACGTCGGGAGCGCCCCGACCGGGGAGATCGGCCGAAGCCTGGCGGCCATCCTGTTCGGAGAAAGATACGAGATGCCGGTCGCGCGGAAGGCCGTTAAGGCGGGCCCGAAGATCCTGGACGAATATGTCGGGACCTTCAGAATCGACGGGCAGACGTCCCGCACGGTCGTCCGGGAGGGGAACGCGCTTTACGTGGCCCGCAACGGGGGCCGCCGGGTCCCGATCCTGCCTTTCGGGAAGGACGGATTCTTTTTCCCCAACGACAAGGGCGCCTCTCTCCGGTTCACCCGGGACAAAGCAGGGCGGGTGGACGGACAGGTCTTTCACCAGCTCGGCGTGGACGAAAGGGCCGTCAGGATCCGCGGGCACGAAACCCTGGAGGAGACGCGCTGAGACGGAAGATCGGAGAAAACCATGGGCAAGCTGATTCTCATCCTCCTCATTTCATCGAGCCACCAGGACATCGCCTGGATGGACAGCCCCGAGAAATGCATGATCTACCGGGACGAGCATTGCATCACGCCCGCCCTGGCCCTGATGGCCTCGAACTCCGAATACTGCTTCGTCATGGAGAACATGCTGAACCTGATGGAGTACGTCGAGCGCCACCCCGAGCGGAAGGCCGACATCCTCCGCTTCACGCGGGAGGGCCGGATGGAGTGGGGGGCCACGTTCAACCAGCCTTACGAGTCCCTCATGACGGGGGAAGAGCTCGTCCGCGGGGTCTATTTCGGGAGGCGCTGGCTGCGGGAGAACTTCCCCGGGTGCGACGCGCGCGTCTATTTCAACCCGGACGTGCCGGGGCGGGCGATGCAGATGCAGCAGATCCTGGCCAAGTCGGGCGTCCCGTACATGGTCATCAGCCGCTACCATCAAGGGCTTTATCGATGGGCCAGCCCGGATGGGACGAGCGTCCTGACGTACTCGCCCGGACACTACGGAAATTCGGCGGCCATGCTGAACGCGAAGCCGGAGGAAGGCGTGCGGCTCATCGCGGCGTATGTGGAGAAATGGCTGCCTTATTACGAGGAACGGGGGATCGCGCCGGGGTTCCCGATATTGCACAGCGAGGATTTCTCGCAGCCGAAGGATTTCGGAGCCCTGATCAAGGCGTGGGGAGAGAAGATGATCGGATCGACGGGCGCGGGCACGAAAGATGCTGCCAATGCGACAAGCGCAGCGCCGTCGAAGATCCAATATTCGTCCACCGCGGGTTTCTTCAAGACCATCGACGTCGAAGGCGCGAGATTCGACCGCGTGGTGGGCGAGCGGCCGAACCTGTGGCTCTACATCCACGGGCCGACGCACCACTGGGCCATCAGCGCCCATCGCGAGGCGGGATACGTCCTGCCCGCGGCGGAGACATTCAGCACGGTCGCGTCGCTCCTCGGAGGGAGCTTCGGAGATTATCCCGCCGGGCAGATGCGGGAAGCCTGGAAGGCAGCCATTTACCCGGACCACGGCTGGGGCGGGAAGGAAGGGCAGGTCACGGACCGGCTCTTCCTGAAGATGTACGAGAAAGCGCGAGACATGGGCCACGGAATGCTGGAGGCTGCGCTGAGGCGGATCAGCCCGTGGATCAAAACGGCGCCCGAAAAGGGCACTCCGGTTGTCGTTTACAATTCGCTGGCGTGGACACGGACGGGACCGGTGATTCTGACCGAGGGGTGGGCGACGGGGGCGGGTCCCATCGTCGTGAAAGACGCGAATGGAAATGTCGAGCCCTGCCAAGTCCTCCCTCCCCTTCCGGATCAAGAGCCGTGGAAGGTGCGATTCGAATTCGTCGCCCGGGACGTTCCGGCGTTGGGGTATAAGACGTACTATCTGGCGGAGGGCTCGAAAGGCACGCCGGGAGGGCGTGGGGCGACAGCGGGTGGCTCGGTTCCCCAGCCCCTTGTCCACGAGAATAGATTCTACCGGGTGACGTTCGGGCCGGGCGGGCTCGAAAGCGTCTATGACAAGGAGCTGGGCTGCGAGCTTCTCGACACAGCTAAATTCAAGGGGTTCGAGATCTTCACCATGAGCTCTGTCGGGAACGGCGCGGGCGAGTTCGGCCGGGTCCAGCAGCCGACCATGGAGGGATTCGACAAGCTCAGCGACCATAAGCCTGCCTGGATGCTGGAGAACGCGGATCGGGGACCGGTCCGGACGGTCTTCGCCATGAAGCAATCTCTTCCGGACTGCGAGGTCCGCGAGAGGATCATCATTTACGAATCGATCAAACGGATCGACTGCGAAGTGGAGCTGCGGAACTGGGACGGTTCGCCCTATCGCGAATACAGGTTGGCCCTGCCGGTTGCCGCGCCAGGGGGAAAGGTTGCCTACGAGGTCCCCATGGGAGTTGTGGAGATCGGCACGAGCGAGGCCAAGGGGACGGGCGGGCCGGCATACGGAAATCTCAATTACGACGAGCCGATGTCCGACATCCGGCCGCGCGAAGTGCAGAACTTCCTGAGCGTGAGCGGTGAGGCGTTCGGACTGACCATGAGCACGAGCGTCGCCGTAAACGACTACATGGATCCGACGGACAATCCGATGGGTTCTCCCCTGCTCCAGGCGGTCTTGCTGGCATCACGGCGGAGCTGTCACGGCCAGGGTAACTGGTATCTGCAGGAAGGCGATCACGAGTACCGGTTCTCGATCACGTCGCACGTAACGGGATGGCGGAACGGGGTGAAGCCCGGGATCGGGGCGAACGTGCCGTTCTTCATGACAGTGGGGGGAGCGAGCGCGGCAAGCGGGAGCTTGCCCGAGGAGATGAGCTTCTTCAAGATCTCGGCGAACAACGTGGTCGTCAGTACCATCAAGAAAGCCGAGGACGACGATTCCGTGATCGTGCGCTGTTACGACATCGAGGGGCGCCCGGCGGACGTCGAGATCGCCTCGTTCGCCCCGTTCGCGAAGGCCGAGCTGACGAACATGATCGAGGACGAAGGGAAGCCCATCGCAACCGCGGCAGGGACGGGGGCAGGGGCGAAGAATTCCGTGCGCATCAAGGTTCCCGCCTATTCCATCGAAACGATCAAGCTCATTCGGTGATAATTCGGTGACAGATAACTCAATCACTTAATTTCCGCCTTCTTAAAGCTAGGAAACGCAATTCCCGGTTCCCGGCCTCTAATTGAGGGACGAGGCACTCGCATCTTGAATGAAGCGTATTGCGCATACCGTCCCCCGAATAATTGACAAGCAAGCCGGAGTTTTTTAAGATGAGCCCTGTCGCGGTTATCGATTGAGGGCAGATCGGATATGAGTTTCGATTTTGGAGGGAGTCCTCTGGACCGGCGCGCTTTTTTGAAACTTGGCGGCGCCGCGGCCGCGTCCGCCGCGGCAACCGCGTCCGGTCTCTTCGGGAAGAGTCCCTTTGCCTCTTTCGGATCGCAAGACGCCTCCCCCTCCGCCCGCCCCAACATCCTTTTCATTTCCTGCGACGACCTGCGCCCCGAATTCGGCTTTCAAGGCAATTCCGTCATCCAGACCCCCAACATCGACCGTCTCGCCTCCCGCTCGACGACCTTCGGCCGCGTCTACAGCCAGATGTCCATGTGCAATCCGTGCCGGACGAGCCTTCTCACCGGCCTCCGTCCCGACACGACGAGGATCTACGATCAGGACACGCATTTCCGTTCGGTCCTTCCCAACGCGGTTACTCTTCCCCAGGCCTTCAAGAACGCGGGCTACGAAACCGTGGCCGTGGGCAAACTCTTCCACAACACTCTCCCCGATCCCGCTTCCTGGAGCCGCCCTGAAGCCGAGATCCCCCTCAACTTTCCCTATCTCAATCCTGAGACGCGCACCCGCCTCGAGAAGCGCCGCGAAAAAGCCCGGAGCATGGGACGTTCGGACGGTTTCATCAGCGCCTTCCTGCGCGGACCGGCGACCGAGGCATACGACGCCCCCGACAACCTTTACGAGGACGGGGCTATCGCCGACGTGGCCATCGGCCTCCTCCGGGAGCTCCGGGGCAAACAACCGTTCTTTCTCGGCGTCGGATTCATCAGCCCCCACCTGCCGTTCGTCTCCCCCAAGAAATATTGGGACCTCTACGACCGGGACAAGATCCCTCCGGCTCCGAATTACTACCCGCCCAAGGGCGCGCCCCGCTTCTCCCTCAACAAGTTGACCGAGCTCCGCTGCCACGAGGACTTCATCCTGGCGCCCGACCCGACCGAAGGCCTGCTCCCCGAGCCGCAGGCCCGCCTGCTCAAACACGGTTACTACGCGAGCGTCAGCTTCGTGGACGCCCAGGTCGGCCGCGTCCTCGAGGTCCTGGCCGCGCTCGGCCTGCGCGACAACACGATCGTGGTCCTCCTCGGCGATTCCGGCTGGAAGCTCGGCGAGCACAGCGGCTGGGGCAAGCTCACCAATTATGAGATCGATACGCGGGCCACTCTGATCATCTCCGCGCCGAACCTGGCGCCCGCCGCCAAGATCGAAAACCGTATCGTCGAGCTGGTGGATCTCCACCCGTCCATGTGCGAGCTGGCGGGGATCGCTCCGCCCGCGAATCTGGACGGGATCAGCTTCGCTCCCCTCTTCCGCGACGCCGAGCGCCCCTGGAAAACGGCCGCGTTCAGCCAATTCCCCCGAGGATTCACAAACCGCATCATGGGCCGGGCCATGCGCACGGAACGATACCGATACGTCGAATGGATCGATTGGTACGATGAGACCCTGATCGCGACCGAGATCTATGACCAAAAGACCGATCCGCAGGAGAACGTGAATATCGCCGGCGATCCCGGGAACGCCGGCCTCGTCCGCACGCTGGCCGCCCAGATGAAAGCCGGGCCGAAAGCCGCCCTTCCCTCAAAATAAGAGAAAAATAGGGTGACGAGGCACTCGTTCACATTTTTAAAAAAATATGTTGATTTTTTCTAACATTTTGTTAGAAATATATAACGTGATGTAAATAGGAGGAAAAATGAAAAAAGCAATTATCACCTTCATCGTCAGCGCCCTGGTGTTGGCAAGTCTGGCTTTATGGGCCCTAAAAGGCCATTTCTCCGGGAATATCGGGGAAATCGTGATGGCCGGCACCGCGCTGGTTCTGGTCGGATTCGCCGTCTACGTCGGAGTGTCACGGCTCCGGAGTCACCAGCGCCGTGAACCGGGCGAAGACGAGCTGTCCCGGAAAGTCACGATTAAGGCTTCATCTCTTTCCTATTACGTGTCCATCTATTTGTGGCTCTTCGTCATGTACATCAGCGACAAAACACCGCTCGCGGCTCACACCCTGATCGGGGCGGGGATCCTGGGAATGGCGGTCGTCTTCCTTCTCAGCTGGCTGGGGGTGAAAGCGCTCGGATTGAAGCATGAATAATCGCATCAAAGAGCTGAGGGCCAGGCACGACCTTTCCCAGCTGGAGCTGGCCCGTCTGGCAGGAGTCAGGCGCGAAACCATCGTCTTCCTGGAAAAGGGCAAGTACAATCCCTCGCTGCGACTGGCCCACGACATCGCCAAGCACTTCGGCCTCCCTATCGAGGAGGTCTTTCTGTTCGACGATAAATAGGGAAGATAATCCTCCCCGCGCGCGTCTAAAAATTTAGGAGATTGGTGTATCTTTGCGCGCGAAAAAGGCCCTGATTCTTATCGGCGCCCTCGCCGGAGCGCTCAACGCCGGACTCTGGCTTCCGGCCTTCGCGGCCGCGCCTGTCGCTAAAGACGCCAACGTCCTCCTCATCACGGTCGACACCCTCCGTGCCGACCGGGTCAGCTACATCACCGATAAGTTCGTCAAAACTCCCCACATCGATTCCCTCGCCTCGCGGTCCCTGGTTTTTACCAACGCTTACGCGCACTCGACCCTCACCCGCCCCTCCCACACGAATATCATGACCGGCACGATGCCCCTCTACCACGGCGTCAGCGATAATCCCGGGTTCAAGCTCGAGTCAGGCTACCTCACCCTGGCGGAGCACCTCAAGGCCGCCAAATATCGCACGGGCGCCTTCATCGGCTGCGCCGTCCTCGATTCCCGCTTCGGGCTCAACCAGGGGTTCGACCTCTACTACGACAGCGGCATGGGGATCCAGACGCCCGGCCCGTTCGACATCGTCCAGCGTACGGCCGATCTGGTCATCAACCCCGCCCGGATTTGGATCGCCGACCAATCCTCCAAATGGTTCTGCTGGATCCATCTCTTCGACCCTCACGCCCCCTACGATCCTCCCGCCCCGTTCAAATCCCAATACGCCGCCGACCCCTATTCCGGCGAGGTCGCCTATACCGACGCCCAGCTCGGCCTCCTTTTCGACGAGCTCGAGAAAAGCGGCGCCCTGGCGAACACAATCGTCATCTTCACTTCCGACCATGGCGAAGCGTTCGGCGAGAAGGACGAGACTTACCACGGTTTCTTCGCCTACAACAGCGTCCTGCACGTCCCCCTCTTCGCTTATTATCCGGGCGTCAAGCCCGACAGGATCGACGTCAATGCCGGCCATTGCGACATTTTTCCCACGGTCTGCGAGCTCCTCGGCCTGGCCGCGCCCGCGTATCTCCAGGGTGAATCCCTCCTGCCCATCGCCGCCGGCGCGCCGCGCAAGCGCCCCGAAATCTACTTCGAATCCATGTCCCCCTACTTCAACCTCGACGCCGCGCCGCTCGCCGGGTTCCTCCGCGGCCGGACGAAATTCATCGACCAGCCGATCAAAGAGGTCTACGACCTCGAGGCGGATCCCGGCGAAGAGATGAACATCGCCTCGTCCGCCGACCTTCAGAAGCTCGGGGCCGACCTCGAAACCCTCCGCAAGGACTTCAAGGGCAAGGGGACGAAGCAGGACCTCAAGGGCATGACCGGCGACGTCCGGAAATTCATGCAGAGCCTGAGCTACATCTCGGGGCGGCCCGCCCGCAAGGGCGGCTACGGCATCGGCGACGACCTGAAGACCCTCTGGCCCCTCGTCCAGCAGATGAACACGGCCGTCGAGGACCTCAGGGCCGGCCGGACGGACCTCTGCCTCAAGAAGATCAATTCCATCCTCCGCATCCGGCCGATCTACGTCAGCGCCTACTCGATCCTGTCCGACGCGTATTTCCTCCTCGGGCGGACCGATCAGGCGCTGGAGATCGTCAAGACCGGCCTGTCCAGGAACCCGGACAACCTTCCCCTGATGAGCAAGCTCGGCCAGGTCCTGATCAAATTGAAAGATTTCGGCGGCGCCGTCGAAGCGCTCCTTTTCTGCACGGAAAAAGACCCCAACGACCCGGACAATTTCAATCTTCTCGGCCGCGCCTATATGGAGACCGGAAAGTTCGATCTGGCCCGGGACGCCCTCGAGCAGGCCATCGCCCTTTACCCGAAAATGGTGGCCGCCTACAACAACCTCGGCTATCTCGACCTGTTGCTGTTCGTGAGGACGAAAGACGAAGACTATCGGGAGTCGGCCATCGCCTCATTCGACAAAGCCCTAGCCCTCGACCCCCAGCTCCAGTCCGCCCTCAAGGGCAAGGAAGCCGCCCTCAACCGCCGCTGATCATTATTTGAGGGACGAGGCATTCGCCCCATAAGCGTTTTTATCTCGATTTTCGTATTATAAGATGAGCGTGATGAGATCCTCCATCATCCCTGATCGCTCGTTGAGGTGAACGCAATGAAACGGTATCCACTTATCCTTCTTGCCGGAACCTTGGCCTGTTCGTTTGTCCTGGCATCGGCGAATCCCGAAGCCGGCTATTCCGTCGTTTTTTACTCCGGCCGGGGCGGGAACAAGGATGTCTATCTTCTCCATCCGGGAGAGAAGGAGCCGCGCAATCTCACCAACCATCCGGCCCAGGACCTCTGCCCGGCGCCGTCGCCCGACGGCACGAGGATCGCGTTTTTAAGCGACCGCGGCGGCAACATGGACATCTACAGCATGGCCATCGACGGCGGCGACATCCGCCGGCTCACGTCCTCGCCGGAAACCGAGGAGCATCCCGAATTCAGCCCGGACGGGAAACGGATCCTTTTCGTCAGGGACTTTGAGAAGCGCACCGAGATTTGGATCATGAACGCCGACGGATCGGATGCGCGCCGGCTGACCAACAATGATGCCCGCGACGAGCGGCCATTCCTCTCTCCCGACGGCTCCAAGATCGTGTTCATGTCCAACCGCGACGGCAACTACGATATCTACACCATGTCCGCCGACGGGAGCGGACAGAAGCCGCTCACGCATACCCCCGAATGGGAGATCTTCCCGGTTTGGTCGCCCGACGGAAAAGAGATCGCCTATTCCCGCAAGTTCAGGGCTGACGGCCGTATGCAAGGCATGATCTGCGTCATGAACGCCGACGGCGGCAACGTCCGGGAGATCACCAAGGTCGAAACGCGGGACGAGAACGCGATGTGGTCGCCCGACGGCCGCTTCATCATCTTCCAGAGCGTCCGCGACGGCAATTTCGAGGTCTATCAGGTCAAACGCGACGGCAGCGACCCGGTGCGCCTGACCGACCACCCCGACTGGGACGGCTGGGCGGCCTATGTTCCGCGAGCGAAGAAATGACGCGAGTCTCGGCTATTTTTTTGGAACCAGGGCGAGAATTTTCCTCATCAGGGCTTCATCCTTGGGAAACTGCCCGACCGCCGGCAGCCGCGGCAGGAGCACCGCCCAATTCGGGTCCATCTCGAAGACCCTTTTGAACAGCGGCAGGCTCTGCTCGACTTTCCCGGTCGAGGCCATGGTCACGGCCGGCCAGAAAAGCATCTCGGGATTGTCCGGGTAGATCTCCATCCCTTTCGAGTATTCCTTGAGGGCGTCGGCGATCTTGTTCCCGGTCATGAACTCGTCACCGGCGTTCATGTGATTGTAAGCTTTATTGAGCTTGAGCAGGCGCTTGAGCTCCGCGACGGGCGCGGAGTGGTCCTCGACCCGCAGATCATAGAGGATGTCCTTCCATGACGCACCGCTGCTTTTTCCGCGCGCCACTACGATCGCCGCCGACTGCCGCCCGCGGATGTCGCCCCCTTCCCGTTCGGCCGCCTCGAGCGCGGCGATGAGCCGATCGGCCAGCTCGCCCTTCGTCGTTTCATACGCACTCGCCATCGCCTTCCAAACCGTGTTCTTCAGCATCAGGTTCGCCTGGCAGGAGAATCCGTCGCCCACATAATTCCCCGCTTCGGGAATGCAATTCTTTCCCGTATGCGCCGCCGCCCGTCCCTGGGAGTCCACCATGCCGACCTGCCGGACCGATTCATTCGTATCCGCCCGCAGCAGGCCGGCGAGCGCTTCGTTGGCCGACTTCCCTGCCCGCATCAGATCGAGCCCGAGCGCCCCATACGAAGGATCGATGAACGACTGCGTCGCCACCGCCCCGACTCCGGCCTCGACCCAGGGAACGGTGCTTCCCACGGAAAACCAATGCGACTGCACCGCCGCCCCAAGCTCGCCCGTCGTCCGGTCGTAGGCGACGATCGAATAGGTGTGAGCCGGGCGGATCGCCCCCGTTTGCCGAACCGCGCTCTCTCCCCGATCCCAGGCCCCGGCCGAGCCGGAAAGGAAGATCGTTCCAACGGCCAGAGCGCCGGCGTATATTCCGAGTTGAAACATCTTTTTCATTTCGCACCTCCCGGTTTCATTGTAGGGGTTCCCTTGGTCGTACGCAACCAACCGCTTTGAAATAGGGGAACGCGGCACTCGTTTCCCGATTTTGTATGACAATAAACGTCAGAAAGATTATTTCGCGAAAAATATGACGAAAATTGTTTTTCAAAATCGGGAAACGAGTGCCACGTCCCCCGATAACCCCGATAAATTCAAGGCCGGATGGAGAAGGTGAACTTCAGGACGCCGCGCTCTTCCATGGCCACGAACCGGCTCAGCGGGTCCCACGTCCGGTCCCAGCTCTTGTTGTACACGAGGTAGATCTCGTTGCCGGGCTTGATCTGCCAGCGCAGCCGGGCGTTCCAGCCGAGCGAGCGGCTGATGTCGTCGTATTGGATGTAATTCATGAACCCGAGATCGGGCGAGACGAAGAAATCCGCTTTGAGCTGGAAGACGTTCTCGGAAAAGTTACCTTCGGGAAGCCGCCCCCGCACGAAATTGGTGTCGAAGGACAAGTTCACGAACCCGTCGATCTTCACGGTCAGGCCGAGGGAGACGTTGTCGAAATGCCCCGAATAAAACGAGCCGAACTCGTACTGGCCTTCGAAGACGATGGGCCGGTGCACGGCGGTGTTGAGCTGAAGCTGATAGCTCGTGAAGCGGTAATCGCCCGCCTTCAGGACGATATCCTTTGCCACTTCGAACTCGTAGGGCAGCACGTCACGGTTCTGGTTGACCTCGAAGGAGAAGTACTCTCCGCTTTCCGTACGGAAGCCGAAGGGCTGGGCCTGGACGCGCTTGGTCTCGAGGGCGCCCGCGAGGTCCCAGTAGTAATCGCCGCTTCCGCTGAAATAGAACTGCCGGACGACCTTGTCGAAAAAGCTTCCCGGAGCGGGCCGGGGCTGGAAGGCGACGCGGATGTATCCCGTCTGGATCCCCTTCCGCATCATGTAGCCCATCCCCGGATCCAGGGCTTCGCCGTAATAGGCGTAGGTTGTTTGGACGTTCCAGAGGTCGTTCGGGTAATCGGCCCGGAAACCGAAGCCATGATGCCGGCCCTCGGTCTTCTCGTTCCAGTTGTAGGCGCCCCAGGCCGCGAGCATCAGGTTCTTGCGGCCGAGGAACTTGGAAGTCGAATACTGGAAATCCATGCCGGCGAGCGAGTTCTTCGCCCCGGACGGGCTGCCGTTGGTAAAGATCCAGCCGATCTTGCTCTCCTCGAAGATGTCCTGGGTCATCCGGGCGGCCAGGAAGTTCTGGCCGGGAAGGCCGGCCGCCTCGCCCGTCTGGACGTCGAGGATGGCGAGGTTCGTCCGGCCGAGCTTGCCGAATGCCTTCGCGCCCCAGAGGACCGGGATCTGCTTGCCGCCCGAAAGCCCGATGGTGCGCGAGAAGAAGGGCCGGAAGCTGACGCTCGAGCTGAAATTGAAGATCTCCGAGCCCTCGAGGAAGAACATCCGCTTTTCCGGGAAAAAGAGCGGGAAGCGGGTCAGGTTGATGCGGCGCTCGTCGGCTTCGGTCTCGGCGAAATCCATCCGGTAGGAAAGGGCGCCGACGAAATTGGGAGTGAAGTTCTTGTAGAGGTCGAATCCGCCGTCCGCCTTCCAGCTTGTGGACGAGGGGGCGACTGTGTGATCCCCCAAGACGCTCGCCATGCCGTAGGGGCGGAAGGTGAATCCCATCCCCTGCTTGACCCCTTCGATGCCCGAAAGGCCGGCCGCTTCCATGGGGTTGTTGAAGTTGCTGTCGCGGTTCGAGCCGGAGAGGCGGACCTTCTCCTGCTTGCGGGCGATCGTCCGCTCGACATTCAGGCCCCAGACCGTGAGACCGGGCTTGAATTGGACCGTCTTGAACGGGATGCGGAACTCGGCGCTCCAGCCGTCGGGGAGAATGCGGCTGCGGCCCTCCCAAATTCCGTCCCAGTTCAAGCTCGAATTCCCGCCGGACACGAGCCCTTCGCTGCGGGCGCCGCGCGGGTTGATGAAGAAGACGTAGGCCGTGCGCTTGTCCTGGAACGGATCGATGAGAACGCGGAGGAGGTCGTCGCTCGAGGTGGAGGGCGCGTGGCCGTAGCCTCCGAAGCCCCCCATGGAGCCGCCGCCGCTGTCGTGGGCCATGGTGTTGGCCGAGATGCGGGATGGGTCGGAGTCGGCGCAGAACAGGCCGATGTAGAGGTTCGCGTCGTCATGGAGGATGCGGAGCTCGGTGCGCTCGGTGGGCGCGGCATTGGGCTCGGGCTCGACCATGCGGAAATCGGCAAAAACGGGGGCCGTTTGCCAGACGGGGTCGGAGAGCAACCCGTCCAGAGTGGGAGCCTCCGAAGAAGGCCCGATTCGGACGGACCGGACGGTTTGCGTAACAGCGGCGGGTTCCGAAGTCTGCGCTGCCCGCGCGGGCTTAGCCGACGGAGCGGTTTTCTGATCCTGAGCCCGGGAATCGGCCGGGGCGAAGGCAAGGGCGAGGGCCAGGGCGAAAAGAGAAATGGTCAAGCGCAGTCGACTAGTCTTCGGTCGTTTCACGAGAATGGCGTCCTGAATGAGCGAAAAGAAAAAGATTATAGAGGTTTCAGCGGCGCGGAGCAAGGAAATTCGGGGGACGGGATACGGAATTCCAGGATTTCTCCCCGAAATTACGGGAACTTCGCGTGATATAATAAAGAAGCTGACGGAAGTGCTTCGTCGATAAGGAGGAGGATGATGAAAAAGATTCTCGGGATGATCGCCGCGGGGATCCTATGCCTGGCCGCGGCCGCCTGGACCGGTTTCCCGGCTCCCCAGGATACGCCCAACCTCGCTCTCAACAAGAACGTCCGGGTTTCCAGCACGTTCGATCAGGCCAGCTGGTCGCCGGACTTTGTCGTCGACGGGATCCGGACGGAGAAATCCGGGGCCCGCGGATGGTCGAGCCAGGGAGACACCTCGGTCAACCACACCGAGTGGATCCAGGTCGACCTCGGCACGAACTACCCGATCAACCGGGTGGATCTGTATCCGAGGAACGCCAGCCAGAGGGAGGGCGAAAGCTTCCCCATCGATTTCACGATCCAGGCGTCCCTCGACGCGAACAATTGGAAGACGGTCGTGTCCCGCAACGGCACCCCCAAGCCCGGCACGGATCCGCAGAAGTTCACGTTCGACAGCACGGTCGCCCGCTACGTGAAGATCGAAGGCACGAACCTGCGCTACCTGGGGGCCGAGAGCGCGTATTACATGCAGTTCGTCGAGATCGAGATCTATGGGCCGAAGGCGGAAGAGCCGAAAAAGCCGGAAGAGAAAAAGCCCCCCGTGGCCCTCGTCCCTTCGAATTGGAGCGGCGAGATCACCCTCGACAACGGCGCGACGCAAACGCTCGTGATCACGATCGGGAGCGACAACCAGATCGTCGGCCAGAGCATCCAGCTGAGGGCCGGCCAGGCCGCCGTCCGCCACGTGATCTCCGGCGCGTTCGATCCCCAGACCGGGGCTCTCTCGATGCGCTACTCCACGAAGTCCGGAGTCAGCATCACCGAAGGAACCCTGACCGGGCAGATCGAGTCCGAAACCGCGGCCACGGGAACCATCACGGTCAACATCACGCTGACCCAGATCCGCATGACGGCTTCGACGACGCGAGGAACGTGGAGGATGAACCGGCAGTGACCGAAGATCAATAAGGGAAAATTCCCAATTCTCTCGTAAGCCTCGGCCAGACTGTCGCAGGCGTTGGCCGACAGCGGATAGAATTCCGCGGCGAGACCGAGGATGGCGATGGCGAGGCAAGATTTGAGGCTTGTCTTTTCGTCTGAAAACGGCGATTATAGGAATCCCCGCACCGGGGAAAAAGGGCGGCTTCGCGGCCGTCAAAATGATGAAAGGCAGGCAGGGACAAATGACGACGCGCAGAATTTTCATCAAGCAGACAGCGTTCGCGGCGGCCGGACTGGCCGCGGCGGGGAAGCTCGGCAAGGCCGGGTCACTCCTCGACGGCTGGACGGCGGGAGCCGGGGGCCTGGGCACTGCGGAAAAGAGCAAGGTCGTCCTCGTCCGGAACAAGGCCGTCGTGGACACCGACGGCAAGGTCGAAAACGCCCTCCTCGAGAGCATGCTGGATCAAGGGATCACGACGTTCGCGGGGAACTCCTCGGCGACCGACGCGTGGAAGAAGTTCATTTCGCCCGAAGACGTCGTCGGCCTCAAGGTCAACACGCTGGGCTGCGCGGACGTCAAGGGGATGGATTACACGCGGCATTTCAGCGCGATCGTCGCCGCGATCGCGGGGGGACTGAAAAAGACGGGCGTCGCGGACAAGAACATCGTCGTCTGGGACCGGAGCGAGGAAGAGATGAAGGAGACCGGGTATACCATGCAGAACGATCCGGGCTCGATGCGCTTCATCGCCTGCAAGGTCACCCGGGGGGGCGCGGGGGACTACGCGGCGACGACGTATCCGGTGGGCGGGCTGACGAGCCGGGTGAGCCGGATCCTCGACGAGGTCACGACCTCGATGATCAACATCTGCGTCCCCAAGACGCACGGCCGCTCCATCTTCACGAATTCCATGAAAAATCACTACGGGACGATCGACAACCCCGGCCGGATGCACGCCGACAACTGCTGCAATCCGGGGATCGCCGAAGTGAACGCCATCCCCATCATCCGGAAGAAGCAGAAGCTCATCGTCTCGGACGCTCTGCTCATGGTGATCGAGGGCGGGCCGCGGTGGGACCGCCGCTTCATCCGGCCGTTCGGCGGAATCCTGGTCGGGACCGATCCCGTGGCCATCGACGCCGTCGCGCTGAGCCTCCTCGACGAGCTGCGCAAAGCGGAGGGAATGGAGCCCCTCGCGCCGGGAGTGCCGCACATCGGTTTGGCCGAGAAGTTGGGGCTCGGAAAGAGCAAGATGGAGGACATCGACCTCGTCACGGTGAACGTGTAGAATAAAAGGCAGAATAAGAGAATGAGACGCAATTCGGTCTGGCGGACTATCGCCGTCGCCATCCTGGCGTTCGGGTTGGTGGAAGCATGCTCGGCGGCTCAGACGAATTCCGCTCCAGCGAAAGCTCCGCTGCAAGCGGTCAAGATCATCAAATCCTATGCCCACGATCCGCAGGCCTTCACGCAGGGGCTCCTTTACGACGGCGGATTCCTGTACGAGAGCACCGGGCGGGAGGGATTTTCGAGCCTGCGAAAAGTCGACCTCGCGACCGGAGGCGTCCTGAAGATCCAGCGGCTCTCCCCGGTCTACTTCGGGGAGGGGCTGGCCCTCGTCGGGAACAAGCTCATCCAATTGACCTGGCTCCACGGAAAGGGATTCATCTACGACAAGGAAACGTTCCGCCTGGAAGGCGATTTCGATTTCGCCCCGGAGGGTTGGGGGCTGGCCTATGACGGCAAGCGGCTCATCTTGAGCGATGGGAGCTCGGAGCTCCGCTTCCTCGACCCCGTGACGTTCAAGGAGACGGGGCGGCTGGCGGTGACGGACGGCGGAGAGCCGGTCAAGAACCTCAACGAGCTCGAGGTGGTGCGTGGCGAGATCCTGGCCAACATCTGGATGAAAAATGTCATCGCCCGGATCGATCCGGCGACGGGCCGAGTCAAGGGCTGGCTCGACCTGGACGCTCTGGTGAGAGCGAACCAGAGCACCGATACCGACACCGTCCTCAACGGGATCGCTTACGACGCCAAAGGCGGCCGGCTCTTCGTGACGGGCAAGCTCTGGTCCAAGCTCTACGAAATCCGCTATTGAAATAGGGGGACGAGGCGGCCGTCGCACTCATTTCGGGGACATGACCGGTCGCTGAAGAGAGGGGGGACACGATACCGTGTCCGCCGCCCGAAACGGTCGGGGAAACGGAATCATGTCCCCGGCCAAGACCGGATCGTGTCCCCCACTCTTGAAATGAGTGCGCCGGCCGCCTCGTCCCCCTATTTCTACTTGATGACCCGTTCGGCCTCCCAGCGGAATTGGGCGAATTCGGGCTCCCGCCAATCGTTCCTGTGGCCCTTCATCGTTTTGCCGTCTTCGGACAAGGTGAACATGGCCCCGCCGGATTGCGTCCCATCCCGGTTGGTCCAGTTCAGCAACACCGTCCGGCCTACGACCCTGCCTTTCAGGAATCCGGCGGGTTCGGCTTCGGTTCCGCCCCAGGTCCCCGTGACCAGGTTGCCTTCCTGTTTCAGGCGGATGTCGCCCCAGTCGGCGCCCCAAGTGGACTTCCAGAGACCTCCGAAGAGCGTGTTTGGGAACGGCTTTGCCCGGCCGTCGGGGGATTTCGCCGGAGGGACGGTAAAGTCGATCTTACCGCCCGGGCCCGTGCCCACGGTCCCGCCGGTTCCCCCCGTCCCGGCCGTTCCTCCGCCCGAGATGTCGGCGCTCTGCGGCGGGTCAAGGTCGCGGAGCTCGTCGGGCGTCAAAGTCCCGCCCGGATCGCCACTCGTCGGACGGGCCTGGTATTTCCAATAGACGTTGACGGCTGTCGAAGAGTTCCAGACGCCCCCCTCGGCCCGGAACATCTCGACGGGGTCCTTGGGCGGATCGCCGGCGGACGGACAGCGGAGCGTCGCGGAGAAGGTGACGCTGTCCTTGCCTTCCTGGGTGGCCAGGAAGCTCTCGCCCTGCCAGTCCTGGTGGTCGCAGAGGATGTACCACTTGCCGCCGACGGGAGTGCCCTTGTGGCGGTCTTTAAAGACCTGGAGCCGAACCCGCTGGCCTTCCCGGATGACGGCCGGCGGTTCAGGCCAGCGCACCGCGCTGTCGGTCGTGAGGTTGCCCTGGGGATCCCGGACCTGGAGGGCCATGGCGGTCTCGCTTCCCGTCTCTTTCACCCCGGGCGTCGTGGTGTCCCAGGCGACATATTCGACGCGGGGCGGGTCGACCCGCACCCATTCGAACCGCTTGGCCGCGACGGGCAAAGGCGGCCCGCCAGGCGGGCCTTTCACGGCATACGTGAAGACTCCTTCGGCCGGCTCATAGCCGTCGCACGCAACTTTGTAGCGCAGCCTGTAGCGTTTCGCCATCCGGGGCGTGATCCTGACGTTGCATGTCCCCCGCGCGACACCGCCCTGGTTGGCCAAGTCGCGGAAGATCTTGAGGCCGATGCGATAGGGATTTTTCGTCTTCTCGGTCGGGTCGTCGAAGCGCTCCAGGAAGACCTCGAGGGTCGTGTCGCCCGGGTTGGCCGCTCCCGCCGGAATCCCATTGACGGCAAAATCCAGCTTGAGGACGGAGACCTTGTCCTTCTCCGGCGGATTGGGGCTGAACTCCGATTCCTGGACGGTGATCCGCTTCGGCTTGTCGGTTACGGTCAGCCGCGTCCATGCGGCAGCCTCGAACTCATAACCAGGGAGGCTTGGCCTTCCGACAAAGACATAGATCACATAATCGCCCGGCTTCGTCGGGGCGCGCTTGGTGATCCGGGTCCCCAGTCCGAAATTTTGAACGGCCGGAGAACCCGCAAGGGCGATTTTCTCCTCGTCCGCGAGGCCGCCCAAAGTCTGCCCAGGCCCCGGGGTCGAAGCATCGTGGATCGCCCAATTCTGGATCATCTCGGACGCCCCCCCGGCCTTATCAGCGGGAAGGACGGCGACGATGAGCTTCCAATCCTTCGGGACGGGCGTTTTCGAGAATTCCAGGCGAATGTGTCCACGGATCATCTCGCCGGGCGCGAGGATGCGGGAAAAGACCTGCAGGCCGATCTGCACTTCGTTATCGCTCGGCGGCGGGAGGGAAATGCCGGCCTCGATCTGCGGGTAGGCCGAAACGGCCGAACAGATGAGGACCGTCCCGATCCACAAGATGCGGTGTCCGTCCCTCTTCGTCACATCCCACCTCCTCATGAAGCGCTTCGTTCAAAACGGACCGCGGGGGCCCATTATACTTACAGTTCTTTTGGGGACACAAGACTCTGTCCCCGCTTTTCACCGGCCCCCTTCCGGCGGATCTTTTGACTTGACTTATTATATTTTCGTTATATAATAAATGTTGAATATTACAACCATGCGAATTCCAAAGGATAACTCGGACGAGATCGCCCGGATCTTCAGGGCCCTGGCCCATCCCGCGCGCGTGCGCCTGATCAAGCGGCTGGCGGACGCGGAGTGCTGCGTCTCGGAGGTCGAGAAGTGCCTCCGCATTTCCCAACCGAATGTCTCGCAGCATCTTCGGATCCTCCGGGAAGCCGGCCTGATCCGCGGCTCGCGGCGGCGGACCCGGATCTGCTACCGGATCGCCGACGATCGTGTGCGCCGCATCCTCGAGATATTCGCGAAAGGAAGCGATTGACATGAAGAACGTGACCGATGTCACCGATGCGACGTTTACCGGCGAAGTCCTGCGCTCGGAACTCCCGGTGCTGGTCGATTTCTGGGCTCCCTGGTGCGGCCCCTGCCGGATGATGGGACCCGTCATCGAAAGCTCCGCGGCTGCGCTCGAGGGGAAGATCAAGTTCGCCAAAGTCAACACTGACGAGAACGTCGAATTCGCCGGCCAGTACGGGATCATGGCCATTCCGACGATGATCCTGTTCCACAAGGGCGAGGAGAAGGAGCGGTTCGTCGGATATGTCCCGCGGGCGGAACTCGAGGCGAAGCTGCGCGGGCACCACGAGAAGCTGAGCCCGGAGGCGGGCCCGGAAGGATGCTCGTGCCAATAGTCGTTCCGCGCCGCTGTCCGCAAAATCACCCCTGCCCGCTCGTTTTCCTTTGCCCGACGGGGGCGATCTCCCAGAAGGGTTTCGGAGCGCCGGAGATCGATCTTGAGAAGTGCATCGAATGCGGGGCGTGCAGCGCCTCGTGCTCGTATGGCGCGGTCCTGCCGGACGACCAGCGCGCGCCTCTGCTTTCGTTCTCCTGAAATCCGCCTAGAAGGGTGGAGACGCAATCCTCAATCGGGGGACGAGCCACTCATTCCCTCATTTCGAACGGCCAAGCGACAATTTTTGTTATACGAAATCGGGGAATGAGTGCCTCGTCCCCCGATTTCCGCTTTTTTCGTCCTGACGAGGTCCCGCTTTGTCATTGACAGATCAGCAAGCATATTTTATACTATCAATTTGATAGATTTACCGTATTTTTAGCAAAAGGACAGACGAATGAGACAGTGCACATATATCGTTTTCCTGCTCGCCTTGGCCGTCGCGGCGGCCGGTCCGGCGGCCGCAGCCTCCCCCTCCGCCTCGATACCCGCGCCGCTCCCGCAGGACCAGGTCACCGGCGCCAAAACTCCCGGCCATATCGACTGGATCCCCATGCCCGGACCCGGAAAAAAGGTCAAGCTCAGCGACGACTATTCCTTCAATTATGAATTCAGCCAGCGTCCTCAGATGGGGACGGTCATCCTGATCATCCGGGTCACCGATGCAAAGGGGACCCAGGTCGTCCCGTACAAGATCACCGGACGCTCGGATATGCCCTCGATGCGCGGCGCCCACGATTCGGGCGAAGTCGAGTTCAAGACGAACAAAATCAACAATTACCTCCTCCCTGTCAATATCGTCATGCCGGGAGAATGGGAGGTCCGGGTCTCGTTCTCGCTCAACGACGCGCCGGTCTTTCGCGGCAGCATCCTCTTCAAGGTCTGATGCGCCCGCGATTCGCCGCGGCCGCGATCCTTGCCGCCCTCCTCGCCGCCCCGACGCTCCGGGCCTCGGGCTATCTCCTCTATTTCGAGCTCCAGGGCGTGGCCGGCTATTCGTCCGCGGCAAAAAAGACGGTCTTCGCCTCGATGGACGACATGGAGGCGATGCAAAAGCCGAGCATCGGGTTCGATTACGTCCAGCGGTTCTCCGGCGCCACAGGCGACATCGCGGTTTTGGCCATCCAGGGCCGACTGGCCCTTAATGCCGCGGAAGACAGCGATCGGCGCGTCGAGCCCCAGCTCTACAACGCCTATCTGAAGGTCAAAGCCGGTTTCGCCGACATCTGGGTCGGACACAACCGGCCCAAGTTCGGGCTTGCCGCCTTCTATGACACCCACGGCCACCTCCTCCAGACGCTGGCCATGCGCGGCTATGGTTTCGACCGCGACTGGGGCCTCGGCGTCGAGCGCGACTTCGCCTGGGGGAACGCCGGCGTGTCCGTCACCGCGGGCTCGGGCATGCCCCTCGCCTTTCACGGGAACTATTTCGCCTCGACCCGCGTCTCCTTCGGCGTCCTCGAGCGGGACAACTACTCCATCGGCTTCTCGGCCGGCCAGGGCCGGCTCCTTGACGTCATGGGGATGAACGTGATGTCCTCAGAGACGGCCCCCTTCACCATGGCCGGCGTGGACTTCTCCTTGCTCGCCAACGCCTGGGACCATCGGGCCGAGATATATGCCGGGAGCCGCGGAGGCCGGAGCGAATTCGCCGCGCTCTGGCGAATCGGCCGCGGATTCCTCGAGGAGAACCGGCTCCGGCTCGAGCTTCAGCCGGCGGTCATCCGCGCCGCCGGGGCGACCCACGCCCAGCTCGGCGCGGGCGTGACGTTCATCGCCCACCCTGATTGGACGCTCCGGGCCATGGTCGCGCACGATGGCGCAACCCGCGACACGCGGGTGATCTTCCAGGCGTACTACTACAAAGGAATCAGGTTCTGACATGCGAAACGCGATTGTCGCTCTCCTCGTCCTGGTCCTCCTGACCCTCCCGCTGCGCGCCGCGGTCGGCTGCGACCTCAACGATCCGGATCGCGACGTTAAGCGCCTCTTCCCCGAGTCGACGGGGTACAAGACCCTTTATGTCTCGGTCGCCCGACAGGGCGGCGAGGCCCTCCTGAAGCGGATCGAAGCGCGGCTCGGCGACCCATTCAAGGGCCTCTACGAGACGATCGACGTCCCGTACACCATGTACCAGATCTTCAAAGGGAAGGATCTCATCGGCTTCATTCACGGGGTCAACCAGAAGGGCCGGTTCGGCGGGATCCAGGTGTTCCTGGCCCTTGACCCGCAGGGCGTCATCCGGGGGTTCTACTTCCAGAAGATGACCGGCCAGTACGCCAAGGTCCTGCGCGGGGAGGACTTCGGTAAGCAGTTCGTCGGGCTGAGCCTGCCCGATTTCGACAAGTACGACGTCGCGGCGGGGAAAGCCGAGCCTGGATCGAAGGTCGCCGCGATCAAGAATCCCGTCCCCGAGGCCGAGGAGGATTTCCGCTCGGCCCTCCGGGCGGCGAAGAAGAATCTCATCCTCTGCGACATCTTCCTGCTGGATTTCAAACACATGGGGAAATGAATATGGCAAAAAAAATCAGCGTTTATCAAGTCGCGTATAAAAACTTGCTCCGCAAGAAGACGCGGAGCGCCCTGACCGTGCTGGGGATCGCCCTGTCGGCCTGGGTCCTCATCAGCCTGCTCGGCTTCAACCGGGGATACAAATCCGCCCTGGACAAGGACATCGACAACATGGGCTTCCAGATCCTTGTCACGGCGAAGGGATGTCCCTACGAGGCGGCGACGCTCATGCTCAAGGGCGGCACGGGGCTGCGCTACATGAAAGAGTCCATCCTCGGCGACATCCTCAAGCACAAGGAGGTCATTGAGGTCACGCCCCAGCTCATGGCCGCCATCTTCGACCCGAACAAGGGCGAGACGGGCGGGATCTCCGCCTACCTCGGCGTGGACCCGGTCACATTCCCGGCGATGAAGACGTACCTCAAGTTCAAGCAGGGCGCCTGGTTCACCAAGCCCGACTCCCTCGAGGCCGTCGTCGGGTACGAGGCCGCCGAGCTCGAGCAGCGAGAGGTCGGGGACAAGATGCTCATCCCGGAGAAGAACGTCGAGATCACCGTCGTCGGGGTCCTGCAACGCTCCGGGACGGCGGACGACGGGACGATTTTCCTGCCCCTCCGGACCGTCCAGAAGATCTTCGACAAGGGCGGCCTCATCACCGCGGCCGGGATCAAGGTGGACAAGAACGCCAACAGCGCCGATCTCGAGAACAAGCTCTACGACCTGCCCGATGTCCAGGTGGTCTCCATGGCCCAGGTCAAAACGACGATCATGAGCCTCGTCTCGACGGCCAAGGTCATGGTCTTCTCCATCGCCCTCATCGCCATCCTCATCGCCATGCTCGGCGTCATCAACACGATCCTGATGTCGGTCCTGGAGCGCTACCAGGAGATCGGGATCATCAAGAGCATGGGAGCGATGCCCTGGGACGTCTTCCGGATGATCTGGACCGAGACCGTCATCCTGTGCCTGCTGGGCGGGGCGATCGGCATCGGCTTTTCCTTCGCCATGGCCAAGATCACGGATCTCCTCATCCGCAAGCTCCTCCCCTACACGCCGACGGGGAGCCTGATCGCCATCAATTCCAGCCTAGGGCTCGTGACGCTCGGGGTCGTCCTGGGCATCGGGCTCGTCAGCGGGATCTACCCGGCCTGGCGGGCGGCCCGGGTGAGGCCCCTCGAATCCATCCGCAGCGAAGGAGAATGACATGAGCCGCCCTGAGAACAATATCCGCGGCGCGGAAGTCAGCGGCCAGGACGGGATCGCCCTCGAGGCGAAAAACCTCCGCAAGGTCTATCATCGCGGAAGCGAGGACATCGTCGCTGTCGACGACATCTCGCTCACCGTCCGCAACGGCGAGTTCGTCTCCTTCATCGGTCCATCCGGATCGGGCAAGACGACGCTGATCAACATCCTGGGGTGCCTGGACAATCCGACGTCCGGAACGCTGACGATCGGGAAGCGCGAGGTCTTCGCCAACTGTAAAGGCCTGTCGGAATCCGATCTGACCCGTATCCGCCGCCAGGTCTTCGGCTACATCTTCCAGAAGTTCTACCTCGTCCCGACATTGACCGTCTATGAAAACGTCGTCCTTCCGTTCGCCTTCTTCGAAAAAACAGGCGCCGTCGCTGATCCCATGGAGCCGCTCCGGTTCCTCGGCTTGGATAAACGGACCGGGCATCGCCCCTCCGAATTATCGGGAGGGGAGATGCAGCGGGTGGCGATCGCCCGGGCCCTCGTCAACAAGCCGGAGATCCTCCTCGCCGACGAGCCGACCGGAAATCTCGACACCAAGCGGAGCGAGGAGATCGGACAGATCCTGACTTCGCTCAATCAAAAGGAAGGCCTGACCATCCTCCTCGTCACCCACAATCCGGCCCTGGCCCGGATCGCCCAACGGACGATCGAGCTCCGCGACGGCCGGATCGTTTCATCATAGGGGGACGAGACACTCATTCCCCTATTGCGCAAAGCAATTATTGCGCTATGAAATGAGGGAATGAGTATCTCGTCCCCCAATTATCCGAAGGATTCGATCTCTTTCAGGCGGCGGGACAGCCGCTGCGGGGAAACCGGCACGGCGGTCTTGAGCTCCGGCGCGAACAACGAAACCTTGAATTCCTCGACGAGCCAGCGGAATTCCTCGACGGCCTCGCGCTTCTCGGGTGAGCTGTCGGGATCGAGCTCCTTGCCGAGCTTCGCCAGCGTCTGGACGAACACCTCCGCCTGGGCCTCTTTGCGCTTGTCCTTCTCGGGATCGTTCTGGGCCCGCTCGGCGCGCAGGCCGAGGGCCTCGATGTAGCGGGCCAAATGGGGCAGGCGGTCGATCCCGACCCGGACCGGGAAATCGGCCGGGATCAGCTTCTCGAGCTCCGTCCGGATCTCGGCGCACACGGCTATGACTGCCTTGTTCGCGGCGCGCGCCTGCTCGATGACATAGAGCGACGCGCGCACGGCCTGGTACGCGTCCAGGACGGGTTTCACCGCGCTCCACAGGATATGGGCCCGTTCGAAGAGCTGCCCCACGACGGTTTCGCCGTAGGATTTGAACTCCTCCTCCGAGCGGATGTTCTTGCGGAAGACATCCAAGCGAAGGGCATCGAGGAGCATCTTCTCCAATGCGGCTTTCCCGCCGAAATAAAGGGCCGTGCGCTGGTATTCGACGGGCAGGCCGAGATGCCGCTCCATGAATTTCAGATCCTTGGCGAATTTGAGGAGGAGGAGCGTTTCGACGCCCTGAACGTGGGCGCGCCGGGCCTCGTCCTGCGTCTTGAACAAGCGAATGTTGACCGAGCCCCCGGCCGCCTCGAGCCCGGGAAAGGCCACCGCCCCCGGGCCGATCGAGATCATCTCCGGGAGCGTCCCGCAGTCCCAGCGGTTGATTCCCGTCCGCTCCCAATTCTCCCGTCCCCGCGCCCACACGCCCGGATCGCTCGCGGCCGCCCGGGCCGCCTCTTTCCGCTGCCGCCGCAGCTCCTCGAAATCGCGGCTGGCCGCGACGGCCTTTCCCTGGCCGTCGAGCAGGGCCATCCTCATCTTCAGGTGCTTCGGGATGTCCGCGCGGGCCCACTCCGCGGGGGGAACATCCGCCCGGAAACGCTGCTTCACGAACCGATGCAAGGCGTCGAAGAGCGATCCCTCGCCGCGCGGCATGTCGCGGACGATGACCTCGGCCTTCTCGTTGGCCGGAACGAGGAGCTTCCGGTAGCGTTTCGGCAGGCCCTTGATCATGGCCTCGATCTTCTCGGCGAACTGGCCCGCGACGCCCCATTCGAGCGGCTCGGGCGCGACGCGGTTCAAAAGAGCCATGGGCACGTTGAGGGTGGCTCCGTCGGCCTCTTCGCCGGGAGCGAAAGCGTAGGTGACGCTGAACGTCTTCCCGCTGAACGAGACGGCGTCCGGGAAGCAGGCCAGCTCGCCCTCGTTCGGGAGAGCACGGAGGAGGTCCTCCCGGGTCATCTTCAGGAAGGCGTCCCCGCCGCAGCGGCGGATGCGCTCCTTGAGTCCCCGGATGTCAAAAATGCCTTCGAGCCGGCGCGAGTAGAACGCGGCGATCGTTTCGTCGCTCACCAGGTAGTCGCGGCGGCGGAGCTTCTTCTCGACCGCCTCGATGTCCCGCCTCAAAGCCAGGTTATGGGTCAGGAATCCGAACGATTCGCGGACCTCGCCGCCGAGAAGGGCCGCCCGCACGAAGAGGCGATGAGCCGCCTCCGGATCGACCCGGCCGTAGGGCACGGCCCGTCCGGCGACGATCTCGAGGCCAAAGAGGGTCACCTTCTCCTCGGCGACCCCCTCTCCCCGCTTCTTGTCCCAGCGCTCGCCGCTGTAAGAATAGCGGCACAGCTCGCCGCCGAGGGCTTCGAGCCATTCGGGGGAGACCCGGGCGGCGGTGCGGGCGAAGAGGCGGCTCGTCTTGACCATTTCCGCGGCGACGATCCAGGAGACGTTCTTCCCGAAGAGCGTCGAGCCCGGGAAGATCATGACCTCGCGGCTCTTGGCGGCCGTGTAGATGTTCCGGTCCTTGTGGACGGCGATGTTCGAGAGATAGCCGCTCACGACGGACTTGTGGACCGCGGCGTAGCGGGCCTTGTCAAACTCACGTTTCTCGCCGGACGGAGCAGGGCCGAACGGCAGGCGCATCTCCTCCAGGATCTCGAGGATCTCGTTGTGGACGAAGACCCATTCCCGCATCCGGGGGAAGGAAAGAAAATGATCGTGGCAGAACTTGCGCTTTTGGGAGTGGCTCAGGGCCTTGTCCCATCCGCCATGGAAGCGGTCCCAGATCTGCAGGAGCGTCAGGAAGTCGGAGTCCGGATGGCGGAACGGCGCGTGCATGGCGTCCGCCTGAACGGCCTTGTCGGGCGGCCGCTCGCGCGGATCGCGGATAGAGAGGGCGGCGGCGATCACGGCGGCTTCGCCGAGGCAGCCTTCCCCGCGCGCTTCGATGAGGATGCGCGAGATGCGCGGGTCGAGCGGCATGCGGGCCATGAGCCGCCCGTTGTCCGTGAGCACGACTTCCTCGCCGAGGCGGCGGATGGCTCCGAGCTCGACAAGCGCCTCATAGCCGTCCTCGACGTTCTTGGGATGGGGGCGGTCGACGAAGGGAAATTTGAGCGGAGGACCGAGTTTGAGGTCGATCATCCGGAGGACGACCTCGGCCAGGTTCGCGCGAAGGATTTCGGGCGGGGTGAAGCGCGGGCGCGCGGCGCAGTCGTCCTCGGAGTAGAGGCGGACGCAGACGCCGGCCTGAACGCGGCCGCAACGGCCCTTGCGCTGGTCGGCCGAGCTCTGGGAGATGGGCCGGATGGGCAGGCTGTTGACGCGCGAGCCGGGCAGGTACTGGGCGATCCGGGCGAGGCCCGTGTCCACGACGTACTTGATCCGCGGGATCGTGAGCGAAGTTTCGGCGACGTTCGTCGCGACGACGATCTTCGGGCCGGTCACCGTGTAAGCCCGGCCCAGCTCGGAGGCGGGAAGCCGGGCGAACATCGGCAGGATGGCGACGCCGGAGAAGCGTTTGCCCTCGAGGATCTCGCAGGTCTCCAGGATGTCCTGCTCTGTGGGCATGAAGACGAGGACGTCGCCGGGCGGCCGGTCGCGGCGGAGATGCTCGACGGCCTTGACCGCGGACTCGACATAATCGGATTCGCCGTCCTCGATGTCCTCGGGGGCGGGCGGCCGGTATTCCACTTCGACCGGATACATCCGGCCCCCGACCTGGAGGACGGGGGCGTCATCGAAGGCCCGGCGGAATTTTTCGATGTCGAGCGTCGCCGAGGTGATGATGAGCTTGAGCTCGGGGCGCGCGGGGAGGAGGGTATGGACGATCCCCAGCAAAAAGTCGATGTTCAGGGAGCGCTCGTGGGCTTCGTCGATGATGAGGGTGTCGTACTCGCGGAGGCGGTGGTCGGACTGCGTCTCGGCCAGGAGCATCCCGTCGGTGAGGATCTTGACGCGCGTGTCGCGGGTCGTCCGGTCGTCGAAGCGGATCTTGTAGGCGACCGCGCGCCCGGCGGGATCGCCCATCTCGGAAGCGATCCGGGCGGCGATGGTGATCGCGGCGATGCGGCGCGGCTGGGTGCAGGCGATGCGCCCGTGCCGGCCGCGCCCCGCCTCGAGGCACATCTTGGGGATCTGGGTGCTCTTGCCGCATCCGGTTTCACCCGAGATGATGACGACCGGATGCTTCTGGATGGCCCGGACGATCTCCCCTTTGCGGGAGACGATCGGCAGCTCGGGCGGATAGTGAATCACGTCTATTTATATACCACGAATCCGAAGGCGGCGGCGGCGAGGATGACGAACACGGGATTGATGCGAGTCGTCACGAGAACCGCGAAGACAATGAGGGCGATCAGGACCTTGTCCCAGCCCCCGGTGAGGGCGGTGGCCCAGCCCAGCTTCTTCACTCCGAAGACGCTCACGGCCATGTCGTAGGCGGTCCAAAGAAGAAACCCGATGACGACCGGCCGGACGGCCTTGAGGATGGATTGGACCGCCGGGCTCTGCTCGACCTTGAAGAAATACACGATCATGATGAGCATGAGAAGCGTCGTCGGAAGGACCGTACCCGCGACCGCGGCGATCGCGCCGGGCAACCCGGCGAATTTATAGCCGACATAAGCCGAAACCTGGGGCGCGATCGGACCGGGCAGGGCATTGCTCATGGCCACGGCGTCGGCGAACTGGGAGGGAGTGGCCCAGCCGGCTGCGGTGACCTCCCGTTGCATGAGGGCGAGCGAAGCCGGCCCGCCGCCCCAGGAAAAGAGGGCCACCCGGGTGAACAAGTTGAAGATCTTCAGGATGAGCATCGGCATCTCCTCAAATATGGGGACAGTATACGTAATTCCCCGGAATTCGGGAATCGCGTATACTGTCCTTATCGGGAGGACCCATGCGCATCCCCATCTATCAGGTCGACGCGTTCACTCGCAAAGCCTTCGGCGGCAACCCTGCGGCCGTCTGTCCCCTGCCCCGCTGGCTGCCCGACGCCAAACTCCAGGCCATCGCCGCGGAGAATAACCTGAGCGAGACGGCCTTCTTCGTCAAGAATGGCAAGAACTTCGAGCTGCGCTGGTTCACCCCGGTTCTGGAGATCGACCTATGCGGGCACGCCACGCTGGCCTCGGCCCACGTCCTGTTCACCCACCTCGGGTACAAAAGGGATGAGATCATCTTCCAGTCGAGGAAAAGCGGCGAGCTGCGCACTTCGAAAAAGCGCGGCCGGCTCTACCTCGATTTTCCCGCCCACGAGCCGGCGCCCGTGGAAACTCCCCCCGATTTGATCCAAGGGCTCGGCCGCGCCCCGCTCGAGACCTATAAGGCCCGCGATTACCTGGCTTTGCTGGCGAAAGAGGCGGACGTGGCGGCCATCGTCCCGGACCTCGTCGCGCTCTCCAAGCTCGACGCCGTCGGGATCATCGTCACCGCGCCGGGAGACTCGTGCGATTTCGTCTCCCGTTTCTTCGCTCCGCGCGTGGGCGTTCCCGAAGATCCGGTGACCGGTTCGGCCCACACTCTCCTCATCCCGTTCTGGGGGAAACGGCTGAACAAGACTTCGATGCGCGCCCTGCAGATCTCAGCCCGCCGGGGCGAGCTTCATTGCGAATGGCGAGGCGAGCGCGTCCTCATCGGCGGCCACGCCGTCACCTATCTGAAGGGCAGCATCGAGATATAACGACCGGGGTCGCGTCTACAATTTTCAATTATTTTGAAAATTGTAGACGCGACCCCTAAAGCGCTAAAGCGCTAAAGGGAAGCGAGGTTCGAGTCGAGGAGCGCGATCTCGGCCAGCAGCTCGCGGAGCTTCTGGCGCTCCTTCTCGACCACATCGGCCGGCGCCCGCGCGACGAAACCCTCGTTCGAAAGCCGGTTTTCGGCCTTCTTCGCTTCCTCGGCCAGCCTGGCTTTCCTGGCCAGGAGGCGCTCCCGTTCCTTGGCCGGGTCGATAACGCCGGCGAGATAGATCTCGACGTCGCCGATCACGAGAGAGACCGCGGTCGCGGGCCGAAGGACATCGGACGCGATCTCGAGCGACTCGAGCCCGGCCATATGCCCGATGAGCGGCCGCATCGTATTCAGGATTCCGGCCGAACGCCCCCGCGCCTTGGCCACGGCGGCAAGCTTCTTCGAAGGCGGGAGGGCGTGCATGGCCCGGCTCTCCCGGATGCCGCGGATGAAATCCCGGGCCAGGGCAAACTCGGCTTCGATCGTATCGTCCTCCCAGGCGGGCCGCGCCGAGGGCCACGCCGCGGCGATGAGGAGCTTCCCGCCCGTGATCGGCGCCTTCAGACCCCGCGCCGGGCATTGGGCGTTCAGCCGCTCCCACAGCACTTCGGTGATGAACGGGACGAACGGATGGAGAAGCCGCAGGACCTGGTCCAGCGCCAAGGCCAGCACGGACCGCGCCGTTGAAGCGGTCTCCCGGGCGCCTTCCGTATCCCTGAGCCGCGGCTTGACGATCTCGAGATACCAGTCGCAGAGATCCCCCCAGAAGAAATCCCGGGCCGCGCCGAGGGCCGAGGACGGGTTATAGGCGCCGAGCTCGGCCGTGACCTCGGCGATCGTCCGCGCCAGGCGCGACAGGATCCAGCGGTCTTCGGGCGCGAGCCGCTCCGGCTCGACCGGCTCGAAGGCGTGCTCGCCCAGGTTCATAAGCGTAAAGCGGGCCGCGTTCCACAGCTTGGTGCAAAAGCCGCGGCCGATCTCGAAGCGCTCGCTGATGATCTTGGCCGCGGGGATATCGGGCATCGTCCCGAGAACGTCGAACTCCTTGTTCGACTTCGGATCGATGTACGTGAAGATCGAACGGCCGTGCTTCGCCGTCGCCAGGTCCACGAGCTCGCCTGTGAACGGCGAGACCGCCTGGACCGGGAGCCGGATATCCTGAGTTCCCGTCTGCATGTCGCACAGGACGTAGCGCATGGCGTCGGCGCCGTATTTCGCGATGATGTCCTCGGGGTCGATGCCGTTGCCCTTGCTCTTCGACATCCGCTCGCCCTTCCCGTCCTGGATGTTGGCATGGATGAACGAGTCGGTGAACGGCACATCGCCCAGGAGGTACAGGCCCATGAGCATCATCCGCGCGACCCACAGGGTGATGATGTCGCGGGCCGTCACGAGACACGAGCCGGGATAGTAGTAGGCGAGCGTGTCCGGGAGCCCCGCGGCCGCGAGCGTCCTTTGGCCGGGCTCGACCTCCGCCGAGGCCGGATCGGGCCAGCCGAGCGTGCTCATCGGCCAGAGGGCCGAGCTGAACCACGTGTCCAGGACATCGGGATCGTGGACGAGGCCCAGGGCCTCGAAGGAGGCGGCATATCTCTTCTCCGCTTCTTCGCCCCGGAAACAGACGAGGAGCGAATACCGCGCCGCCGGATCGAGCCCGGCGGCCCCGGCCGCGGCCGCCGAGGGGAGGACCGACCGGCCGTCCTCGTCCGAGATCCAGGCCGCGACCTCGGACGTTTCGACCTTCGGAAAGCCGGCCACGATCTTTTGGATATCCGCGCCCGCGAACTCGGCGTGCCAGATCGGAATGCGGTGTCCCCACCACAGCTGGCGGCTGATGCACCAATCGCGCTTCTCCGCCAGCCAGGACGTATAGGTCCCGCCGTAGCGCTCATGGTCGGGAGCGAACGTCAGGCGCCTCCCGCTCGGCGATTGGTAATCCCGCCCGGCCGCGTCGATGCAGGCCTGGGCGAGTCCCACGGCTTTGAACTCTTTCGTCGTCCCGGCGCCGCACAGGATGCCGCCCGCGATGTCGCCCATCCGGACGAACCACTGCTTCGAGAGGTAAGGCTCGATCGGCGTCTTGGACCGGTCGGAATGTCCGATCTCGATCTCGCGGTCCTCGATCTCCGCGACGAGGCCGAGACTCTCGAGGTCGGCGACGACGCGGCGGCGCGCCTCGAAGCGGTCCACTCCCGCGTACGGTCCGGCGTTGGCGTTGAGCGTCCCGTCGGGATTGAGGATGTTCACGATCCCGATCTCGTCCTTGTGGCGCTTCCAGACCTCGTAATCGTTCGGGTCGTGGGCGGGCGTGATCTTGACGCAGCCCGAGCCGAGGGACGGGTCGGCCCACGGGTCAAGGATGAGCGGGATCGGCCGGTCGAGAAGAGGGAGCCTGACCTTGCGGCCCGCCCGGGCCATATCGCGGAAGCCGAGAAGATTCTTGTCCGGATCTCCCGGGTTCAGATAATCCCGGCGGCGCGCCTCGAGCGCTTCGATCGCCGCCTGGATCTCGGCCGCTTCTTTCGGCGACGCGCCTTCCTTGCGGCGCCCCAGGTCCGCGATCTGCCGGGCAAGCTCCCCGTCCGGGTCGGGGTGGACGGCGACCGCCGTGTCGCCGAGCATGGTTTCGGGCCGGGTCGTCGCCACGACCACATACTTCGGTTCGCCCGGCGCCGGATCGATGACCGGATACTTCAGGTGCCAGAAATGCCCCTGGACCTTCTCGTGCACGATCTCGTCGTCCGAGACCGCGGTCTGGAGCTGGCAGTCCCAATTGACCAGCCGGTTGCCCTGGTAAATGAGCCCGTCGCGGAAGAGCCGGAAGAACGCCTCGCGGACCGCCCGCGTGCAGATGTCGTCCATGGTGAAGCGCTGGCGCTTCCAGTCGCACGAGCAGCCCATGCTCTGCTGCTGGCGGATGATGCGCTCGCGGTATTCGTCCTTCCAGGCCAGGATGCGGGCGACGAGGCCTTCGCGGCCGAGGTCGAAGCGGGTCTTGCCCTCGAGCTCGAAGAGGCGCTTCTCGACCACGGCCTGGGTGCCGATGCCGGCGTGGTCGGTGCCGGGCATCCAGAGCGTGTTGTCCCCCATCATGCGGTGCCAGCGGATGAGGAGGTCCTGCATGACGTTGTCCATGGCGTGGCCCATATGGAGGGCGCCGGTGACGTTGGGCAGGGGCATCATGATGACGTAGCGGCCGGCCCGCCCGTCCGGGACGGCGGCGAACGCGTCGGCGGCGAGCCAGCGCGCATAGACCGCGGGCTCGTATTTGTCAGGCTCGTACAGCTTCGGGATCTCGTCGGACATGGGTCAAATCCTCTCGAAAAACCTCTATTTTGTATCACATCGGGGGGAATCAGGCAACGGAACGGGGGCTGGAGAGTCAAGGGAGGTACCTTCGGCTCGATACTCGCCCGTGGTTTCTATCCACGGGCGAGTACGGCGGAAGTGGATCCCCGGGCAAACCCGGGGCCCCCGCCGCCGTCCGCGCGGATCAGCGCAGGCTGAACGACCGCGGTGACATCCGCTCGACGTCGATCGGCTTCTCCGTCGCGGGATTGCGCTTGGCCTTCCACTCCCAGACAACGTCCTTGCCGGCCGAGCTGAACTTGATCGTCCCCGTCAAGGAGTTGTTGGTGGCCTTGCCCTCGAACGTCATCGGAACGAGCTTGTCCTCGTTGAGGAGGTCCATGACGAATTTGACCTGGTCCCCCTTGAGCGAAAGGTCCTTGACCTCGATCTCCTTGCCGTTCGTCCGGGCTTTCGCCGTGGGGTATTGGAAGACCTGATCGACCATCATCTCGATGTTTACCGGGCGCTTGCCCTGGGTCCAGGTCCACGTCCCGCTGATGTTGGCCGGGATGATCCAGAGATAGACCTCGTGGGAGATGTCCTCGACATCGACCGACGAGGACGCGTCCGGCTTCCACTCGCCCATCCCGAAATTGTGCGAAACGATGCGCGTCCCGGGCCGGAGCTCGCGGAGGAGCTTGGGCCGGAGCTTGAGGTTGACGCTCGTCAGGAGGTAGAGGGTCATGACCGTCGCTTCGTGGAAATCGGCGGTGAACAGGTCCTGCTCGTGGAACTTGACGAGGCCGGTCACTCCGGCCTTGGTCGCGTTCTCGACGCTTTCGGCGATCCGCTCGGGATCGATGTCGAATCCGACGCCGTGGGCGCCGTAGCGCTGGGCGGCCGTGACGACGAGGCGCCCGTCTCCGCAACCCAGGTCATAGACGATGTCTCCTTTCTGGACGCCGGCGAGCCGGAGCATCTCGTCCACGACCGGATATTTGGTCGGGACGTAGGGCACGTCCAGCATTTTCTGCTGGGCCACGAAGACCGACGGTTCCAGCGCCAGAACAAGGCATACGGAAGCAAGCAGGATCCTCTTCATCATGGGCGATGCCCTCCGCGCGGCACATTTCCGCATCTATTGACTCTAATTCCACTCGCCCCCCCTGTCAAGTTAATTGGGGTAAATAGGGGGACGAGGCATCCATTTACCCGATTAAACTCGAAATTAAAAACAAGGACAGAGAATCATGTCCCCGAAATCGGGTAAATGGATGCCTCGTCCCTCTATTTCGGATAGAATAGCGGCCGATGGATACGGGAACGCTTCTCTGGACCGTCGCCATCGTCGGTTTCGCCGCGCTCATCCGCTCGACCTTCGGTTTCGGTGACGCCCTCGTCGGCATGCCGCTCCTGGCCCTGTTCCTCCCGCTCCGCACGGCGACCCCCCTCATGGCCTTCGTCGGCCCGACGCTCGCGACCCTCCTCCTCATCCGCGAATGGCGCCATCTCCGGATCCGCAGCGCCTTCCGGCTCATCATCGCCACGCTGGCCGGGATCCCCTTCGGTCTTTATTTCCTCAAGCGCATCGACGAACGGACCGTGAACGCAATCTTGGCCGCCATCATCATCCTTTTCGCCCTCTACAATCTCTTCCGCCCCGGACTGCTCCACCTCCGCGGAGAGCGCTCCTGCTGGGCCTTCGGTTTCGCCGCCGGCGTCCTCGGCGCGGCCTACAACACTAACGGCCCGCCGGTCATCCTTTACGGAGTCCTCCGCGGTTGGAAGCCAGAGGAGTTCAGGGCTACGCTACAGGGCTATTTCCTCCCGACCGGGACGGCCATCCTGGTCGGCCAGGGGATCGCCGGGCTATGGAGCGGAGCGGTTTTCAGAACCTATCTGCTCTCGCTTCCCCTGATCCTTCTCGCCGTTCTCGCCGGTACCGCCCTGGCCCGGAAGATCCTCCCTTCCCGCTTCAACCAGGCCGTCCACATCCTCATGCTCGCCGCCGGGACGGTCTTGCTCGTTAAATCGATCCTATAGAGCCGGCCGCCCGTCCCTCGTCCACGATTCCCGCCCGGGATCTCAAGCGGTCACGGCCAGTGCTTATTTTCCGAAAACCAGCACCTGGAACGAGCCCGGGACGGGCGTCGGCCTGGGTCTCGGCTGTTCGGGCGTAGGCGCCGGCGCAGGGCCGAATTCCGCGGTTACGACGAAGACGTTGTGTGTCTTGGGATCGAGCTCCATCGTCCGGGCCCGCGGAGCGGTCTTAACCGTCTCGAGGACGGAGTATTTGTCGGCCGATTCCTGACGGACGACCGTCAACGACCCCTCGCCGTTCGAAGCGAAGACGAGTCCGGTCCCGGGATCGTAACGGACCGCGTCCGGGCCGCTTCCGATCGGCACGGTCGCCGCGACTTTGCCGTTCTCGAAATCCGAAACAACCATGACCTTGTCGCAGACGCTGAAGAGGCGCTTGTTCTTCAGGTCGATGGCCAGCCCGCTCGGCCCTTCGCCCGGAGCGATGGACCAGCGCTTCTTGATCGCGAGCGTCCCGGCGTCGAAGGCGATGATCTCGCTCTTGTCCTCGTTGTTGACGAAGACGAGGCCTTTGCCGTCATGAACGGCGAACTCGGGCTTGCCGCCGAGGTCGATCGTCCCGACGACCTTGTTCGTGGCCGCGTCGATGGCCGTGGCGTTGGCCGTCGCCCCGTTGAAGGTGAAGACCCGTCCGGAGACCGGTTCGTACATAATGGAATCCGGATTCTTCCCGCTGACCGGGATTTCCTCGAGCACCTGCCGCGTCTTGAGGTCGAAGACGGTCACGCTGTTGCCCCGGCCGTTGGAGATGTATCCCCGGTTCCTGTCCGGAGCGAAGGCGACGCCGTGAACCCCTTTCAGGTTCGGGATCGGATCGAGCTTGGCGCCGGTATCGGCGTTCACGACCTCGAAGGCGTTCCCGTGCGAGACGTAGAGGAGCCGGGACCCGGTTTCGAGGGCCAGGTAGTCCCACCCTCCCTCTCCGCCGATGACGATCTTGTTGATGAGGTGATAGCCGGCCGGAGGCGCTTGCCGGGCGGCGGCGAAGCCGACCAAGGCCAAGGCCAGAAACCCGATGAGGACTTTTCTGCGTGTTTTGTTCATGAAGAATATTTTACTCCTTTTTTCGGTCTGGCCATCAATTTCCGGGCGCCCGCCGCACGGGCCGGCCGGCCGCGAGCGGAAGATTCGATCGACCGGACGCGTCTAAAGAAACAGCTGTGGTATGATACGAATCCGCCGATCCGCGAGGCGACCAAGATGCACGAAACGCTCGCCCGCCTCCACTCGAAAGGAGCCGCCATGCGCCGCGTCGCCGTGATCCTGGGCTTCGCTCTTCTCCTTCCCGGGGCGTCCCCGCCCTTCGCCCAATCCCCGTCTCCCCAGTCGGCATCCCCCGCCCCGCTGACCTTCCAGGCCGCCCTGGACCTGGCCCTTCAGAACAATGCCGGCCTGGCCGCGGCCAAGCTGGCCAAAGCCGTCCGGGAGGCCGCCGTGATTTCGGCGAAACAGCGTCCCAACCCGGAATTCTCTTTCGAGATCACCCGGGATACGCCCCACGAAACGGTCGGCCTCGGCCTGCCCTTCGAGCTCGGGGGCAAGCGGGCCCGCCGGATCGACCTCGCCCGCGAGGAACAATCGCTTGCCGACATCGAGGTCCGCGGAGCCCTCCAATCGCTCCGGGGCGAGCTCCGAAGGTCGTTCTATGGCCTCCTCGCCGCGGAGGAACGGGTCCGCCTGGCCGACGAAGTCGCGGCCATCGCCCGCCGCGTCCGCGAGGCCGCCCAGGCCCGTTTCGACGAGGGCGTCGCTCCCCGACTCGACGTTCTCGAAGCCGAACTCGGCCTGGCCCGGGCTGCGGCCGATCTCGAGCTCGAACGGTCGAACCGAACCGCGGCGGCCGCCGCTCTCAACGCGGTGCTGAACCGGCCGCCGGGCCAGCCGA
>Ga0315277_10001040_pt1 | contig 41550 bp, 38 predicted proteins | sample YL17G05_15_MG_FD_203695 | JGI IMG/M metagenome (GOLD analysis project Ga0315277, IMG submission 203695) | Sediment microbial communities from Yellowstone Lake, YNP, Wyoming, USA - YL17G05_15 | ecosystem: Environmental > Aquatic > Freshwater > Lake > Sediment | place: USA: Wyoming | collected... | reverse complement strand
CCAAACAAATTTTGGAGAAAGTCTATCGGGGCGGCGGAAACCGGCTCAATGGGTATATGGCTGGGTCCGATAACACCTTGATGGCAGGCTGCAAGCCCTACCTTATACGGCAGATGCTCTACACCGTTAATGACTTCGGACACAAGGTTTTGGGTTTATAATTTTAATTTTTTTTCCTCTATTTTTGCGCTTTTTAATTAACCTTATATTTTAGTGGTTTGTCTTTGATAGTGGATATACCATTATCCTCGGATGCGGTCAAATGAGTGAATTAGGAATCAAAGAGAAAACTGAGAAAGATAAATACGAGTCTGCTTTGGATTCGCTCACGAATGAGAATGTCTTCATCATGAAATACTTCTATGAAAAGTTTTCGATGGACGAGATGGAAAAGTACTGCAGATGGGATGTGGAATTATCCGTTGAACGACGGATTGGGCCCCTGAAAAACGCGTTAATTCAGATGATGAATAAATTGGCTAAGAAGGCGCTACTAACTACCTTCATCAAAACGTTGGTAGATGAGGGACAATTCTTAATCCCCTTGAAATGCTTTGAATCCATTGAACTCACCGATGAAACGGCTAAAATCCTAATTAATAAGTGCCCGGCTAAGAAAAATTTCAATAAAGCCGTTAAAAAATTGGACTGCAAGGAGTATCCATGGGCTTCGGAAGGGTTAGGCTACTGTAAATATTGGTGTTCCCCCCTGTTTCGGAAGTTCTTGGAATATATCAAAGTTCCTCTAGACATGGAATATACGGATGACGGGTGTATGATCACGGCATCCCTCAAAAAGTAATGTTTGATTTAAAGGGCTGGTTCTTTATGAATAAAAAATCATTTTTCCTCATATTTTTAGTACTGGGACTAATATTAGTAAATTTTTACGGTTATGGCAATTATTCAAAAGCAGATACGAACCAGTTGAGTACGTTTTCGATCTCAGGGAGTTGTGAGAGTGGACTTTCCAATTTATATGTAATAGAGAATGCTATTTACGATCTCTTCGGTGATGGCAACTATAGTTATTCATGGGCCAAAGGCAAAGCCGTGAGTAATTTGAATCTAACCCTCGCTGCTTTACATGTCGCAGTCACTGAATTGCATGATCCTCCTTACTCTCTTATTATAACTAATAATATAACCAATTCAAAATTAGCCGTTCCCCAAACGGTCTTTGATACTCCAAGAGCAAGAATGGCGCAATATTTCGAGCTGGATAATTTCACATTAATTCAAAACATTTGGATTTATTTGAATTGTACAATTGGGGGGCTATTTCCAGCTGGAACTTTCCAAGTTGATATTTATAATGCCTCAAACCTGCAAGGCGGTCCTCTTAATGAAAATTTGCACTCAGCGCAGCGCTACGCTGATTTTTTGGGTTGGGAACAAATATCAATCAATGAATATTTTGAAGCAGGCGCCTATTATGCAGTCTTCACAAGCTGGATTAATTGGTTCCTTGCATCTATGAACAATAACAGTTGGTGCATCCATGAATACACAATTGCTCCATCGACCAATAAATTGAGTTTATTTGAGAATACGAGCGGATGGTTTTCCATACCAGAGGATGATACAGCCGATTTTTTGCTAATTTTTAATGTCTCTCATTACTTAAGCCCTTATGAAGCAAATCTGAGTGCATTTGTGAATAACCAGCCCATTCAATTAATTCATAAGAAAGATTATTCGGTTAAAACCGCTGTATGGGGCAAACCTCTTTGGACAAGTGAATGCATGGTCTATTTAGAAGCACCTCCCGATTTAGATCAAAACCTTTCAATTTCAGTAAATAAATCAACAACTTTGCGCCAAATTGGAACAAGGGGAAGATATATGTATGAAAAACCGACGATTGACACCTTCAACGCCAACCTCACCTCATCAAAATGGGACGTCCCTTATCAGAAAGTAAATTCATCTGGTTCGTTAGTAGTTTTTTTTCTATACCCGAAAGATTGGAGGATTGCTAAGTTTTATGATTCGTTTGGGTATGAGATAATTGAGTATGGCATTTATTATAGCTATATCTATGGAGAATATAAAACTGGTATCCTCTATGATGAGGGGGGCGACGGAACTCAAACATTTGACTATTCTGCCTCTTTTACCTCCCCTAATTATATCGCAGACACTCAATTACTTACCAAAACCTTCCTATCAGATCATTTTTCAGCAGCAAGAGAAGTTTATTGCGGAGACCCATTTAGATTTCAAGCTATTATTAAAAATTCGGAGGGGGCATTAATTACAAATGGGAACTGCAGCTTTTATTTATTCGATCCGAGTGGCGCACAAATTTACTCCAGCAATGAAACAAATCCAACTGGAACGATTTCCTCCGATGAGCTAAGCACTCAAGGCTGGGCCCTTGGAACCTATACCATGGTAGTATTTTGGTCTAACGGAGAGGAATATGGTCTAAGAATATATTCAATCCCCATTTCAATCTCCCCCCTATTAATTACTTTAGTCATTGCAATAGCTGTCGCCGCTTGCACGGTTGTTCTGCTTACATACGGACGACGCAAATTGGCAGAGCGGAACTGGATAAAATCACTCCACCACTTAATAGTCCTCTCTAAAAAGGATGGCAGACCCATGTATGATTATTCCTTTGGTGTTTCAGTGAAAGATACCGCTCTAATTTCCGGAATGCTGTCCGCGATCACTGATTTCGTGAAAGAAACTACCGGAAGCGAAAAACTCTTACGCGTTATAGACCAGGAAGATAAGAAACTGATTCTCAGTCATGGAATGCTAACAACTGTCGCAATCCTCGCTAAAAAGGACTTAGGGATTATTCATAGCAAAGCAAAGGCATTTCTTCAGAGTTTTGAGGCGCAATACGGGGGAAAGCTTCAAGGGTGGACCGGAAACGTAGATATATTTAAAGGTGCAGGTAAACTAGTGGAAGATCACTTTCCAATTACTATGGAACAGAAGCTCATAAACAAATGTGGCTTTCAATTACAGGAATTGCAGGCGAAAGTTGAATCTGCTGAAGATAAAGCAGTAATCGCCGAAATTCTGAGTGCTACTACAACTTTAACAAACCAGTATCAAGATTTAGTTCTACGACATTACAACGATTTACTTAAAGAAATACTTAAAATAGCAAATAGCAAGCTTTCTGAAATTAAATAGTCCTTCCAATTAAAAAAAGCCTCTACAGATATTTCAGTAGCGAATTCTTCTGCCTATCATTTTCTTCTTCTTCAAGCCGCTTCGCCTCATATGCTAAACCATTAACGGCTTTTTTGATCATTTTCATCGGGAGTGCCTTTCGAGCCAGCTTAACGTTCTTCCGGTCCTTGATGTATTGCGAATCGTAATACCGTTCCCACGTAGTTGGGGTGAAAGAGCCGACATCGAACAGGTTCGGGAGTTGCGGGATGATCCAAGTCCTGATCTCGACCAGGGTGTATTGGTTCCGGTTAAAAATCCAATAATTTTTCTCTTGTTTTAAGGATGCAAACTGGATGTCTGGACGCTTCGTTGAGCAATATCCGTGTTGTTTATCGAACAAGAGGATGATGAAATCCGGGTATCGCCTCCAGAAATAATAGAACATCAGATCAACGATGTTATGCTCAGGCCGGATTTCAGACACTAAGAGGTATTCCGGATAGACATCAAATCGAATAAAAGCATTCAGACGATAGAGTTCATTCATGACTTCCTTTCCACGTCGGTAGAACTCACGCGCTACCTTTGTCATTTTGTTTTGAATTATTGCGGGATCTCGTTCGAGCACCGGTTTTACTCGGCTAACCAAATCATCCCGCTGCGATTTCCGATGGCGTTGTACCATATCCAGGAAATACTCCATGGAGTCCGTGTTCAGATTAAAACCAGTCGTGCAGGACGTGCTTTGTCGCCTCGAGATCCTTTTTCCTTATGAAATTCTCCAATTGGGTTTGCCTCCTGTGTGAAACCGTAATATAGGGGCGGGCCCGTTTTAAAACCACCCCGATATTCTTGAGTTGGTCAAATTCATCAATGCCGATCTGGTTTTTCCGCAGATTGATGATCCGCCTAGCAGAAAGCGGCCCGATTCCAGGGACATGGACCAGATCCTTATAGCTTGCCTCATTGACCTCCAAGGGGTACCGTTGCGGGTCTGCGTTCGCGATGAGCAGCTTTGGGTCAGCCGCAAGCGGGATATTCCCTGTGTCGTCGAACGCCAATTCAATCTCACCGAATTTGAAATCATATTTGCGTAACAGCCAATCTGACTGATAGAGGCGATGTTCCCGGATTACGGGCGTTGGGGGTGCGTGCTCCAGTGGCGTATTCTGGATTGGATGGAAGGCGGAGTAGTATGATCGATTCAACATCATGTTATCATACAGCCACACTGACATTTTTAGCAGCTCGCGATCCGACTCGCCTGCGCCCCCCACCACGAACTGGGTGGTATGGCCTGCAGGAAGATTCCCCTGTCTCTTAAGCCCCTTGATCCAAGCGATTCGGGTTAAAATATCATTCTTGTAATCTTTTGTGGCGCTGAGTTCTTGAAAACGACTCTTATTGGGTGCTTCGCAATTCACGCTTACCCGATCTGCGTAACTTACGCCCTCTTTAATCAGATGATAAGGCGTATCTGGTAAAATCTTCAAATGAATATATCCTTCGAAGCTCTCCTTCATCCGGAGGCGCTGCACTACCTCAATCATGCTCTCCATGGTGCATTCTGCGTTTTTGCAAACGCCGGAGCTCAGAAAAAGCCCCTCCACATAATTGCGCAGATACAGGTTCATGAAGAGGTGCGCCAACTCCTCGGGTTCAAAACTGGTCCGCTGACGAGTGACGCATGAGGTCGAGTTAAAGCAATAATTGCATGCATGCACGCACTTGTTTGTATATAGAATCTTCAAGAGCGTGACGCAACGCCCATCTGGTAAAAAGGAATGGCAAATACCAGAGGCAACTGGTGCCCCAATATACCCTGCACTCCTTTTCAGCGTTCGATGTGAGCCAGTACTCGCGCAAGTATCATACTTTGCCGAGGCACCGAGAACCTCGAGTTTTTGAAGAGAACTCATTAAATTTACTAAGGTTTCAAAATTCTTTAAGGTTTAGGAATTTCGTCGGACTTTAAAGGCGTAAAAAAAGAGTTTAAGGGTATTGTTTTGAGGGGGAGAGGTGCCTGAAAGTATTATTTCCTTTTCCTTTCAGGTCCTTTTTCATTTTCCTTGGCTTATCACCCCAGATGGAAACTATTATAAGGGCTGCGCCCGCTACCACAATCACGCCGAGAGCCCATCCCGGAAATGGTTTCTGCGCCCCCTGAATCTCTATAGTTAAAAATACGGCGGCTGTACTATTACCCTCATCTGTAACTGTTAGATTAACAAGGTAAATCCCCGCATTCAAATAGCAATGGCTTATCTGGGGGCTTAAACTGGTTGTAATATTCCCATCACCGAAATCCCAGGTATATTTGATAATTATGCCGTTATCCGTGGAGCCGCTTGCATTGAATGCTATGATGACCCCCACCACCGATTTTTGAATCGAGCTGAAATTCGCGCTCGGCAGAATGGGATCCACTACATACACCGAATGATTGACCTTATTCCATAAGCCAACCCCATCTGTGACATTTAATACGACGAGGAATGTCCCTGGATGGAGAAAAGTATGGTTGATGAGGGGCTCCGCCTGAGTAATAGGAGGTGTTCCATCCCCAAAGTCCCAGCAACAACTGAGTATGGCAACATTATCGCTGGATTGGCTCGCATTAAATAATGTAGAATGGCCTATAACTATCGATTGGTTAAAGGTAAACTCTGCGCTAGGAGGACTCGAATCGATTACAGTAAACCAAATATTTGCCACATCCCACCGGCCAACATAATCCGAAACATTTAGTGTCACTCGATAAGTGCCGAGACTGCTAAATGCATAGGAGCAAATTACGCCAACTATTTTTTTAGGCGTACCATCGGTGAAGGTCCAAGTATAATTTTCGATAGCGCCATTATCCGTTGATGCATTCCCATTAAACATTATCATCACCCCCACCTCTACGGTGCTATTACTCCCAGCATTTGCGACCGGACTGGTTTTATCCAGCTTGATTCCGGTTAATTTGTTATGAAGCTCCTCACTATTATTGAAACCGATACTCCAATATTCTAACCGATTATTCGCTCCTTCGGTAGTGATGTTTGGCTGACCGTTCGCCTTGACATTGAGGATCGGACCTCCATTAATTCGGTAATAAATTTCTGCATTACCTGTGAAATTGTTTTTCACTGCTAGATTGATAGTAAAATCGGATGTATGCCATAGCCCATCGTAATCATCTGTGGTGGTTGGTGGTTTAATAATCCATGCTTCATCAAATGTCACGCCCAGATCGTTTTTCGCCTGTAAATGGAGCGTGCGGTTTGTGAAGATATCAATAACACAAAAATTGAAAAGACTTTCTGCGTAGGCATTATACCAATGGCTCCTCGGTGTTTGTAGAGGTGCGCCCCACGCCCCTGATATGACATATAGTGTGCCATTTGCGTACGTCGCGGCCTCGGTTTCCGAATGCGTTAAATTCATCGGCACCGTTCGCATATAGATGTGACTATGCCCCATAATCACGATATCAACATGGTATTTATCAAATAGGGGAACCCAATACGTCCTCAGATCCGAATACGCGGGGTGGTTAGTACTCCCATCGATTGGATGTTGATGGGATACGACAATTTTCCAGGTAAAGTTGGCGTGCTCTTGGAGATCATTTGCTAACCAGGTTTGCTGCTCTCCCGAAACTGTCGTTTCCGTGCTGAGACACGTTATGTGGATATCTGGGCCCCAATCGTATGAGTACCACATCTCGTTACCGGGTAATACAAACTGTTGATAATAATTAATTGCGTTTCCCTCATGATTACCAATAACAGGCATGATAGGAATCGTTAAATTATTGGTTCCAATCCAATGGGTATCTACATCAGTAAACCATGTCTCCCACAGACTCTGAACCGTTCCATCATACACCATATCGCCTACATGAAGGACGAATTCTGGGTTGAACTTAGCCATGGCTTGCGACACGACTTCTCGTTCTGCTTCATTGGATCTGCTATCGCCCCCCGCTACAAACCGGATATCACGAGCGGACGAGGGGGACGTTCGAAAGGCGCGCTCAGCAGTATAGCCGCCTTTCGGCTCACTTAGAGGACCCCCACAGATGAAATAATAGATCGTATCAGGGGTTAAATTAACGAGTTCGACCACATGGATATAGCCGGACGCACCTGGATAGGTAAAACTGGTCCCCGTCGCATTAAATCGGTAAGATGCCGGAGTCCCGCCACGCGAGACATTATCAAACAGCACCAAATCTCCAGAATCAGAGTAAGTGGTCTGCCAAGTAACCGTCATTGTTGTATTCGTATCATGTTGCCATGTTAAATGGACATGAATGGGTGAATCTAGTGCATATGTAGGCGTCATAAATATCAAAAAGCAGAACAGTGGCAGCCAACTGACTAATAAATATAAGATAATCCTTCTTGATAGTTTATTCATTTTCAACAATTGAAATTTCATAACTACATGAATTGCATAATTTCTATATATATTTTAACTTCTTTTTTACCTATAATTTCCTCCTACGTTAATCCAATCTTATCATCGGATTTAAAAGGTCCCCCTTCTTGCCTTCTTTCCATTTAATATAACGATTCATATGAAAAGCATCGAAAGCTTTATCTGAAATTCTATAGTCAGATAAGGATTAGACAGATTTGAAAGCTGGCAGAATAATGAACGAATTTGAAATCTTTCATTTGGTTTACCTCATCGCTATTATCGCAATTTCGGTGCTGTTCGTAGTCCATACCATATTGACTCGGAAGAAGTTTGTGATAAAAGATATCAATTTCGAAGAGTATTTCCGTTATTGGCTCATACACCATCAAGTAAAGACCCCTCCCGAAGAGATTAGAGGTCCTTTGCGCCCTTATCTCAAACCATTCTTCGTGGTGGGAAAACTGTATGCGCGCACCGGGATTACCGCCAATAAATTGACTGTCTTGGGGCTCTTATGGGCTTTCTGGACCGTGGAATGCTGGTTTCTCGGTGGGAATTGGATTCTTCTTGGCTTACTTTTTGTCATCTTATCAGGAACAACAGATTCCCTCGACGGCGTCGTGGCGCTCCTCACCAATTCCGAAAGTAAATTAGGAGCCTGGTATGACGCGGTCTTGGATAAATTCGGTGATATTCTCTGGGTTCTTGGTCCTATCTACTTCCTGTTCGTCGCAGGCGTCTACGATAACTTCTGGCTTACCCTCCTTACAGTCGTAGGTCTGTTTGGTCTCCTCAATGCCATAATTCAGGAGTACTGCCGCGCCCGTTATGAAGGACTCGGGCTCTCCCAAAACATCCCCGTCATCGGCGAACGTATATCTAGGTTAGCGTTTGTCATTGTCATGACCGCCTGCATTGCCTTCTCCAATGCACTAACATGGTTGAACCCCTCGGCTGATTTTATAAATGTCAATGTCTGGATGATAACCTACATCATCCCCATCTGCTTCTTCGGGCTCCTAGTGTTCTCCATCATCTCTATCCTGCAACTAACTCGCCACGTGCAAAAAAATTTGAAATAATACTCTCTTTTTCTTTTCAATTCTTTTTCTATTGTGTTTTTTCTGCAAAAGGGGAAAAAAAGAGAAAAATCTAGAGGGTTTGTTTCTTGATTCACCACTAAAAATATTAAATTCATCTTTCTTTCTCTTTTTTTTTCTCCGATTCATTAATCTGTTCGTCAAAAAAGATTTTTATTACTATTTCAAATCTTCACTCAAATTTTTGACTAAATACCTTAACTATTATACTTCTAGAATGATTGTTTTTCGTAAAATATTTTCCTTTTCTTAAAAGGAAATTTTAAAAGCATGTGAAACAGAAAAGTAGCTAACTCAATAATTAACTAACACCATTGAACTGCTTTTTCGAGAGAATTACTAAAAAACAGACTGAATTGCTCTAAAAAGAGAGTAAAAAAGGATAAAATAGGATAGCGAAAAAGCGGTAAATAGAATAACAATAGTATAATGGTAAATAGGACTAAAATAGAAGTGATGCTAAAATGACTGATATAATTAAGAAGACAATGTCCATTTGTCCAGAGTGCCACTGCACAATTCCAGCGGACTACGTGGAAGAAGATGGGCAAGTGTTCATGGTGAAGGAATGCAAAGATCATGGTCCTTTCAAGGATCTAATCTCTGTGAATGCGAAACATTTCCGGTGGATTCAACAATTCACTTTTGACTCTGAGGCTAAAATGTTGAATCCGCAGATCAAAGAGTCCAAAGAGGGCTGTCCCCATGATTGTGGCATCTGCAGTCACCACCAGTCAGCCCCAGCAATCGCAATTATGGATCTTACCTATCGATGCAATTTAAAGTGTCCAATCTGCTTTGCCAACGCGCTGACCGAACGGGGTAAAAATATTGAGCCTTCTTTTGAAGATGTACGCCGTGTCTTCACCCATTTCCGAAACATTAAGCCCCAACCGCCGGCCTGTGCGATGTTTGCGGGCGGTGAACCGACCATGCGGGATGATTTCCCCGACATTCTCCAGATGTGTACGGACTTGGGATATTTACAAATGCAAGTGGCTACCAATGGAATTCGGTTCGCTAAAGATATCGGATTTCTCAAGGACTGTATCGATAGCGGCATGAATGCGCTTTACTTGCAATTTGATGGAATCGATCCCGAGGTTTACAAGAAAATTCGAGGTGCAGATATCTGGCACCTGAAGCAGCAAGTTATCGATAACTGCCGTGAACTTGGTTTTTCGGGTGTCGTGCTGGTTCCCACCGTCGCCAAAGGCGTAAATGATCAAGAAGTCACGAAAATTTTTGATTACGCTATTAACAACCTCGATGTGGTCTCCACAATCTCCTATCAGCCTATTTCGCTCTGTGGGCGATTTGACCAAGAGAAACTTTTTTCGTTACGATACACCTCTTCTCACGTAATTGAGGCCCTCAACAAACATACTAATGGCGAGACTGGCTGGATGTATCCAATGTCGGTGCTTTCGAAATTTGCAAAGGTTGCTTCGTGGCTGAATAATCAAGATGTCGTCGAATTAACCTGTAACCCCATCTGTGGTTATGGGACTCTGATAAATGTCGACCCAAAAACGAAAAAATTGCATGATATTCATAACCTCTTCGATATCCCGCGATTCTATAAGATGACGGAGAAGTGGTATAATCGAATGCTGAAGGATCGGCAGCAAGGACGGAAGAAGTTCAAAGACATTTTTGGTTTCGGCACGGTATCCCGCACGATCGGGACTCTCTTGGATAAAGGAGAAGAGAATATCGAAAAACTCCGATTCGGCGCAGATTTACTTACAACAGTCGATCTCAGGAAAGCTCTTAGGGATGGACCAGGCTATCTGGCTAACCAAGCCAAGGTATTTCTCAATACTGCTACTAATAGTTCATGGCAGAATTCCTCAGACTTCCTCTCGAAAGGACATAATCTGCTCGTAGCCCTGATGCAGTTCCAGGATGGCTATGACTTCGATTGTGAGCGAGCGAGCCGTTGCCTCGTCCATTATGGGTATATCGACCCTAAAACGAAGCAGGTTCTAGCCATACCATTCTGTCCGATGAATACCCTGCATAGACAGAGAATCGAAAATGAACTGTTGATGGCGCAAGCCGTGACGAAAGAAGAGGAAGCCGAAGTCCCGGTTCCTCAGCTCAACTCTTAATGTCCCTTTTTTCCCTCTCTTTTTTCACCGTGATTAAAATCCCGGTTCTCTTTTTTATCCCCTATTTTTAAAGTTAGCACGTTATTAACACGAAAAGCTATAAATTTTGGGTCATTGATAATTGTGAAATAAATCCTAAATCATTAGTTTTCGAAAAAAATTGAGGAGATAGATGAAAATTGGGTGCAGGTAAAATTATTGGTGGCGTAATCTCCTGAAAAATAGGTCTTTTTATTTAGGTGAAACAACGCTATTTTGATTGGTGCAGAAGAGATCTCCACCGCAATGATAGACCAAGTTTAATTCCTCGATTTTCAGCCGTTTCTCGCCCTTTAGATACTTTCCCTCATCGCAGACCGCCGCGAGGACTTTCCCTACGAAGAAACTATGGTCGCCGTATTTTTGCGTATCAATCACTTTGCATTCGAAATTGGATACGCACTCCTGAATGAGTTTCGTCTTGATTTTTGTGGCAGGCATGGCGGTCAACCCCGTTGCTTCGAATTTATTTACCTTTCTCCCGGAATTGTGGCCGCAATAGAGCACCTTCGCCAAAATTTCCATGGTCGGCACGTTCACGCCAAACTCACCCGATTTCTTGATTAGATCGTGGGTAAAACGGGTTGTGCCGATGCTCACTCCAAAGATGGGGGGGTTAAAACTAATGGCAGTCGTCCACGCCAACGTAATAATATTATCCGTCTGCTTTTCAGGGTCCGAAGCCGTGATCAAACATACTAGTTCGGGATACGCGAGTCGGAACGCGTCTACAAGGGGTATAGTTGTTTTCAATTCTTTTCCTCCAAAAAGTGAATATTATCTCATCTCACTTTACAAAATAAAAATTAACCGTTTTAGCTAAGTATAAAATCTTCGACGCACATGGCGCATTCAGGTTAAAAAAAGAGGTCTGGCTTAATCGCGTTGGTATGCGATAATCGTTTCGCCGGCTCTAACTTTCTGATTCTTTGTTACTTTCAGCTCATATTGCCCTTCGAGCTGTAATTTGACCATCGATCCGAAGTAAATGAGACCCACCTTTTCACCCTTCTGGAGAACCTGCCCGACTCTCACAAAGCTCTTCAATCGTCTTGCAAAAGCTCCCACAATCTGGGTGATCCACACTTTCCTCGGAGAATTGTCTAACTGAATCTCAATTTGATTGCGCGCATTCTCCGTCGCTGCTCGGATTTTTTTCCGGGCTTGGCCGAATTTAGGTGAAATTAAGTGGAAGCGTCTATGCCGCCCGGCAGTTTTAAAGACCTTAGTGACGGTTCCTCCGAGAGGAGCACGTTGCAGATGGCAATTCACCAAGCTCAGCTCGATAAAGAAACTCAATTCGTTGGGCTTATCGTCGATCAAAATAATTCGCCCATCGGCAGGGGCGACCACCGCTCTTGGGTCCGTAGGAGCGAGCCTTCTCGGATCCCGGAAGAAGAAAATAAAGAGCGCTGTGAATATGAATATCAATCCCCAGTATGCCATTTTTGTCAAGACTATCAAAAGGATAGGGACCACTAGAGAAGGAATTATTATCCATAAACCTTCTTTTACTATGTTCATATTCGCCATTTATTCCGTTCTTTTTTCAATAAAAAACAGCATTTGCTTATCTTGATTATATTCTGTAGTTCATCTGCAATTAAAATATTTCGTAAATGAAAAACAATTTATTCGAATAAGTAAATTCAATTGCTTCTTTTCTAAAAAATCTACATAAAAGCGTTTAAAGGGATAATTTAAACAAATATATGATTAAATATCCATATCCAATCCTAAAAGTTGCCATAAATTCCCGTAAAAAAATTGTATCCAGATCTCAATTTTTTGGTTGATCTAAATCCACCATCCATTAGATGCTACATTTAACATACAAGGAGTTACCATTTCGTATTTTTCAGAAATATTCCCAGCAGAATATCCCAAATGTTTGATTTGGTTTGTTTTAAAATAGATCTCTAGAATTTGAAATAGAATTGATCAGAAAAGCCAAGATTTGCTCCTACTTTCAATCATATTCAGTTTCTGGTATTAAATTTAATCAAAATCATAAGTTGCTTTCTTTTTTTTCCTTTACTAAATCTTTATTTTAATAAGGTTTTTTTTATTAATAACATAGATTTTATTATTCAAAAAGATCCGAGCTGAGTAACTTACGATGGATGCCTATGATTTGGTGGTAATAGGGGCAGGCCCAGCGGGATCGATGGCAGCTCGCGTAACAGCTCAGCATGGATTCAGAACGCTAGTCCTTGAGCAAAGAAGAACTGTTGGATACCCGAGCCATTGTGCAGGTGGCATATTAAGTCTCATTTTAGATAAAATGCGATTAACACCAATCGTCCAAAACTCAATATGCACTTTAATTGAAAATATTGATATCCATTCACCGGGGGGATATCGGATATTCCATTCATTTGGAAAACCAATTGGTTATATTGTCTATCGTCCCCTTTTTGATCAATTATTGATGGAAGATGCGCAGCAACGAGGGGCGGAACTGCGTACACGGACGCGGGCGATTGGATTGGAAGGGGATCGTCGTGTTTTTCATGAAGTGGTTGTTAAGTCGGGGAAGGAAATTCAGAAAATCAAAACTAAGTTAATAATAGGGGCGGATGGGATTGCTGCCAACATTGCGAAATGGGCGGGTCTTTCGGTATCGCGCCAATATCTCGGGAGTGGATTTGGGTATAATGCCGATTATGTAAAAAATCTCTCTAGGAACACCGTTGAAATTTATTTTCTTAACTACCTTCCTGGCGGGTATGCGTGGATTTTTCCGCAAGGTCCTGAAACGGCGAATGTGGGGGTGGGCGGCTATAATAATGGGACCTACATGCGAAAAGTATTCGATTGGTTTAGAACACGCCATCCGGTTGCCTCTCGAAAATTGCATGCGGTTCATCTGACCGATTACACAGGCGGAATTGTACCCGGCTCTAAGGTACCCCGAAGAACCACATTTAACTATGGGCTGATCGTGGGCGATGCCGCGAACCAGGTGGATTACTTATCCGGCGAAGGTATTCGCCTAGCTTTAGTTTGCGGTAACTTAGCCGGCAGGGTCGCCACCGCTGCTCTCCAAGAAGAGAATCTCTCCATCATTCACTCCTATCACAAACTTATGCAAAAAACTCTGGGGCTTGAACTATTTGCAAGTTACCTCCTACGCCACTTTCTCTTGCATTTCAATGGCTCGGATTACGATACTTTTGTTCAAACTATATCAAAAACTAATTTGGATTTAATTTTCGATAAGCGAAAGTGGGTACCTCTTTTCTTGCAAGGACTGCTGAAATCCCCCTCCATGCTCAAGGTTATTCGGCATGTAGTCAAATCATTCCCGCCTCAAGTAAAACAGAATTTGTTTCCATGAAAAAAAGGGAAATCTATCGGGATTTTGAATGATAAGGAATAAAAAAAATAAATTTAAGGGGGATAATTTGCTTCAAGAAACTCCTTGATGCAGCCATTGACTTGTTCGCTCTGGGTAATCAGTGAAAAATGCCCCCCATTCTTGATTACATGCAATTCTGCGTTGGGAATTTTCTGTTCCATGTAGCGCATCATCGAAACTGGGGTGATTGTATCCAGATTGCCGCAAATGAGGCAAGTTGGGCATTTTATCTCCGATAATTTCTCCTCTAAGTTATTCTTGACAATTTCGGTGATTTCTCCGATTATGACATAATTAGGCACTGCTTGGAGGTCACGAACCCAGCCACGGACTGTTTCAATGGGTTTATTCATGATCCCCGCAACAATCGGGACGCTAAGGTTGGAAATTCGGCGAGTGGACCATCGGAAGAGGGGGTTCAAGGTAAATTCTAAGGGTCTTTTCAACAAGTTCCAGAATAATCGTTGCTGAAATGTCTTTACAATGGTGTAAGAGGTATCAATGAGAACTAATGCCTTCGTTTGCTGCGGGTAGTCGTGATAGCAGATTTGTGCAACCCCGCCGCCGGCTGAATGTCCTATTACCGCCCATTCCTGGAGGTTTAACTCCTTTTGTAATGTGATGAAATCTTGACGCAAGCGATCTATGGTGTATCCTTTTCGGGGTTTCTCGCTTTTACCATGCCCTCGGGCGTCGAATGCTATTACACGATATCCCATCTCAACCAGGAGGGGAATTTGTTCACTCCAAAAAGCGATGCTCGAACCCCAACCGTGGAAGAGCATAATATTTTTTCCATTCTCCCGTCCCTGAATTTCATACCACATATTCACTCCATCATCTAATTCAATATACGGCATACTTATCCATCCTACTTATCCATCACCTTGTCTGTTTAAATAAAATTGCTCGAACGGGCGAGCCATCTGCTCCCTTTAACCTCAATGGAATGAAGAAGAGGAAATACTCGCCCGGTGAAATATCTTTTAAATTTATTCCTTCCAAAATCACAATTCCATTTTTTAAAAGAGTTGTGTGTGTCGAATGACTCTTTGATTTGAATTTTTCAATTGAGAGGTAATCAATTCCAACCGCCTTTACCTTCTTTTCCACTAAATACTCGGCTGCTTCCACTGTGAGATAAACGAAATCTCGCTGAAATCCCTGAAGTTCCCACAATTCTGAATTCCTCGTTTTAAAAAGCACCACATCGCGTGCTTGAATGTTTAAATCTGCTATCGCCTCTCGGTCTATCTTTTCTTTCACCGGGAGCTGAAAAACCTTCGCCTGCCCCCAGAATTGGTCCAGACTCACTTGATCGAGGTTTTTCCCGTCGCGAAGGAAATGCCGCGGCACATCTACGTGAGTCCCCGTATGCGAGCCCAATCGCAATTCAAGCATGTTGGCGACATCGCCTTGATCTATCGAAGCAAAAGGCTTTAATTCAGGTTGCGTATCTCCTGGGTAGATTGGGAGGTCAGCCGAGATTGAGACCGAAATATCATACCATTCGTTATATTCGAATACCATGTTGCACCGGTCCTAAATAGGAACTGCGCCGGGTAAAACTATTGTAAGTCCATTGATTATATTGATTTCTTCGAGGCGGCCATCTAGGGTAATATACGCAATTTCGCTTATTTTCGCCGCTACCGCTGGGTTGATGTAATACTCTTTAATATCCGAGATTTTCTGGATGTTCGACACGATATAACCTGATTTTTTGTGCGTATCTCCCTTTTTCAATTGCCCCTTTTTAGCGTCTTTTATAATATCATTAATTAATGCCTGATCGATTCTGATGTAACTATGATGCGCTACATGCTGGACTTCTGGTAAATCATCTTTCAAAGGAACGGCCTGTTTCTCTTTCCTCCACAGGAAGAGGTTCCGCTTTTCATCTCGGACAACGTTAATCGGAAATCCTTCCTTATCAATCGGCGAATATGATGTTTCCGTATTTAGCGGTCTAAGGTCCGAGGTAACTAACGGTTGGTCTTTCGAAATATTTACCGCTCTATGAAAATAATACGGAATGACATTGAACATATCTCCCTCTTTGGCAATGGTAACGGTCGTCTCTTTTAACTGCGGCGAGGTCTGCACAAAGGCAATCTCGCCCGAGACAACTCGGTATACCTCAAATTCACCATTCACATGACGATTCCCTTTCGTGTGAAAATATTCTTCAAACATTTTCTCATGGCTCCTACTCGATTGCTGACGAATTATACTAGAATTTTTGTATAAAATTTTTGTAAAAATCCTCAGAAACCTAGGTTTTTAAAATCGTATGGGATATATTCGAATATGGGAAAAAGAGTTCTTTTTTTAGAAGGGCATGGGGAACCAGTGCGCCTCAAACATTCCGTAATTAACTCAATAATAAAAAGAATGGGCACTAATCCCGATCCCTTTGAATCACTCACAAATTATTTATTGCACTTCGGTTATTCTATCGAATTTTCCGAAGACAGACATATATCACTTCAGTTTCTGCGGAAATATGACATTCTCGTCATTTATAGTCCCACTAGCCCAATAAGCTCGCAAGAAATAGACGCCATCGAAAAGTTTGTGCAATTGGAAGGGAGCCTGCTCTTGATCGGGCAATGTACCATTCCTATGCTCCCGTTAATGTCAGCTAACGGACCTTTTGCGTTCAGCAACATTCCAGACGCTGTCTCAGGGATGACGAGCGGCGCTTCGAAATTCTATGAATATATAAATAATATTTCAAGGAAATTTGGGATTTTTTTCATTTCAGATTTACTTCAGGGTGGTAATAATAGTTACTCCGTGACAAGATCCTCCTCAACCAGGAGGGATGTGCAATCTTTCAACATCCCTCTTATTTCTCACTTCGAACCACATACAATTTTTCAGAAGATAAAACGGTTCTATTATTACGGCTGCTGCCTTGAAGTGACCCAAAATGTGAGCCCACTCGCATACAGTGATGCTGATACTAAGCCTTCTAAGGCCATCGTTATGGCAATTTCCCAAACAAGCGGCGGACGCGTCTTTGCGACAGGCTCGCCGATACTATTCACGCGAAGCGGGGTGGCTAACCTCAGCATTCGTGATAGGGAACATGCACAATTAGCGCTCAATATTTTTACCTGGTTATCCCATAAAGGCTCAGCCAAAACAGCACCAAAAAAGGCAGAATTGCCGTCGAGACGCTGTCCATACTGCCAGCACGAGAACCCACCCAGCGAGAGGTTTTGCCGTAAATGCGGTAGTTCAATATAAAATCTTTACTGGTCTCAGAGATTGAGATAATATTCTCAGAGATTGAGATAACATTCTTGGAGGTACAACGACTAACCAAGGTCAAGATTCGACGAAGTTATGAAATTTTCTTCGAGGCAATAAAGGTCTATAATAGAACTAATTTGGATTTATCCACTTTGATAAAAACATTTTTGGTGCTCTTCTTTTTTATTAGTTCTTTTAAGGCATTAAGGGCGACAATCACAAAAAAGAACCCACTAACGAACATTGTTAAGGCAATCCCGCTTAGAATTGTGCGGCGGGAAAGATAAATGCGAGATTTTCCTCGATATTTAGACGAAATAAAGATCAATGAATTGAAAAAGATGATGGCAAGATAAAGGAAACCAATAATAGCGAAAATTAGTCCACTAGTTAAATTCGAATATGGGGGAATAAAATTGGCAAAAAATTGGACAGTACTCATTCCTGCGGTGAAAAAAATGATAAGAGGAAAAATAAGTGCATTTATGGTATTAACAACATTAAGAATTTTATACCTAAAACGCAAGGAAAAAAAGCTTTTGAGCGTTTTCAGCAGGTATTTATAGGTACCAATCGTCCAGCGTAAATATTGATGATAAAACGATTTTGTATCGACTGGGTAATACTGATAACAAAAAACCCCGTCATCATAGACCCCCTTCCATTGGGGATATTTCGTAACCTGACGATATTCCAATTCAATATCCTCTGTTAGCGTATCTATAACGAAGCCCCCACACTCAACAAGAGCGCTCTTTCGCCATATTGCCCCAAAGCCAGAAAAATGCACATTGCTCAATAATTTATTTATTCCAATTTTATGTAAATTGGTATAATTGTATATGGACCATTCTAATTCGGTGAGAAAATTTTTGGACACATTCAACCCGATCGCTAAACTGGTAACGCATTTAACAGTCTCATCGTTAAAGAAGTAAGGCATTAATCCTTCAATAAATCCATCATAAATAAATGTATCACTATCCAAAAAGAGGAGAAATTCACTTTTAGCATTCTTAATGCCAATATTCAATGCATTCCCTTTAGAGGTATTTTCTTGAAAAATCCTAATATTCTTATTTTCTTGAGCGAAGTGAGAGGCAATTTCAGCTGTTTTATCCGTACTTTTTGTTGAATAAATGATCAAGATTTCCAAGTTAGGATATTTTAATCGTAACAAATTCTGAAGGTTCTTCTCTAACACGCTTGCATCATTAAAAACTGGGATAATAATAGAGATTGATTCCGGATCCTCATTTGCAGGAGGGTTTGGTGCTTTCCTTTTTATAAGGAAAGGCATGATGCCAAAACAAATGGAGAAACTGATGGAAAATAGTACTAAGAAAATGTTTTCATATAGGATAATTTGAAAAATGGGATAAAAGAAGAAGCAGGCGAAAATAAAGAAGCAAAATGAAATACAAAACATAATAAGCGGAAATTTCAAACTACTTTTTAGTGAAAACTCCACTTCCTTGCTATCAATTACTTTCATTGCCTTAATTCCTCAAAGGAACGAATTTTTAATTCATTTTAGAAGGTCTTAACCCAATAAAACTTTTCATATTTAGTTTGGAAACAAGTAAGAAGGAATTAAATTTTCCCTCCACGAAGTTTTAGAGAAACGCTGCTTATGGAAGATTACATAAGAAAATAAATATGTAGTGGAATAAATGGCCGAAAAAAATGCAGCAGAGAGCAAGCTAAAACCGGAACTCATGCAAAGAATTGAAGAGCTGCCAGATGCAACGGGGGTATATCTCTTTAAGGATACGGAGGGGCGAGTGCTCTATATTGGCAAGGCAAAATCGCTCAAAAACCGGGTAAAATCGCATTTCATGAGGGGGGATGAGTTTGGGACGGATTCTTTTATCGTAAATCGGACAGATAAAATCAGTTTTATAACGACGGATTCTGAAATAGAGGCGTTATTGCTTGAATCAGAACTAATTAAACAAAATAAACCCCGATACAATGTGAAATTGCAGGATGATAAGAGTTTTCCCTATCTTGTAATTACCAATGAAGAGTTTCCGCGGGTGCTCATTCATCGAATTCGGGCAGGGGCGGAGCTGCAGAACTATCGCAGCCATTTTGGCCCATACACGGATGTTACTGCGATTAAGCAGACTTTGAATTTCCTCCTGAGGCCTTTCCCAGTATGCTCCTGTAAAACGCCCCGTAGGAAGCGGACCCGTCCGTGTCTCAAACACCAACTGAAGAAATGTTCAGCGCCCTGCGTTGGAGCCATTAAGCAAGCAAATTACCTGAAGAATATCTCGAATATCGAACTCTTTTTGGAGGGAAAGAAGAAGGATCTTATCGATGAGTTAAGGGAGCAGATGCAGGTGGCGTCGGAGCGACTGGAGTTTGAGACGGCAGCGCTCCTGCGAGATCAGGTTTGGACCCTTGAAAAAGCAATCATCAATCAAAAAGTGATCAGTTCAGAACTTTCCATTTCGCTGGGACTGCATGAGTTGCAGGAGGCATTGGAACTCTCAGAACTCCCTGCTCGGATTGAAGCCTTTGACATTTCTAATATCAGCGGGACTGACCCGACGGGCTCCATGATCCTCTTTATAAATGGGCAACCGCTAAAAAGCGGGTACCGCCAGTTCAAAATTCGGACAGTCCCCGAGCCCAATGACGTGGCAATGATGGGGGAAGTGATTGAACGGCGCTACAATCGGCTAGTGAAAGAGCAGAAGCAGTTGCCGAATCTAATAATTGTGGATGGGGGCAAGCCACAATTAAATATTGCCAAGCGAATTTTAGCAGAATTGAATCTAACCACAATACCAATAGTTGGGCTTGCAAAGCGATTCGAGCACGTCTTCAAACCTGATGCGCCAGACCCGATCATCATCTCACCAGATTCACCAGCCCTTTTCCTTTTGCAAAGAATTCGGGATGAGGCCCACCGGTTTGCTTTAAGATATCACCATATCTTACGAAAGAAGCGCGTTATTAGCAAAAAACGACGACCCGCAGTTGTGCCAACTTTCCATTAAATTTTACTTTACAGGACTCCATAAACATAACCTCTGGTAATCCTAGCATATATCCACTATTTAAAGTTAGAAGGGGCAGTTTTCGTAATTGGGATTAGTGATAGGACCGCTATCTACTTGTTTAAATTCTACTTGTTGGTCAGCCCCATTCTGTATAGGCTGTTTCAGCGGGGCTTTCGGCGGGAGCGCGGTGATCTGCCGAATGGTGAACCATAGGGGCTCCTTCATGGCACCTCACCCTCCATTAGGAGATAGTCCAAGGGGTGCGGGATTTGGTGGGAACCCTGTCCAAAAAGGAGAGTGAATAGAAGGGGGGTCAAGCGGTATTCAATCTCATTTCCCAAGGTACCAAACACCTCTCGCATCGCCACGGATTGCTTTCCCCATATTATCATAATTTGCCCATCTGCCTCAGACAGTTCAGGTATTTTTTACCTATCGCCAGTTGCCCTAGCACGACACCCGCGATCTTCTCCGCCCGGGGCGTCAATTGCAGCGCCTCCCACGCTGGGTGGTCCTGCACCCTGCTGAAGAGGATGCTGTCCTCGCGCTGACCGTCCACCAGATCCCAGCCAGGCAGGTAGCCCGTCGGGGTGAACCCCAAGTCCGCGAAGACCCGCTGGAGCTGCGGCTGGAACGCCGATATGTAGCACTCCATGTAGAAGAGCCAGGGACTGAGCGAATCCAGCGCTACACGCAGCAGCGTCTTCAGCGTGACGGGATCAATGTCGGGCGAGAACCATGTCTTCTCGGCGACCTGCGTCCGCGGGTTGATCAGGAACTTGAGTTCCTTGCCGTAAGCAGTGTAGGTGCAGTAGCAGTACTGATAAACGTCATGGGTGATGACCCCCTTAACTTGGTAGCCGTTCGAGGGCGTTGGAGAGACTTGGACGGGGACCACTGGGTCGAGCCGGAACTGCTGGGCGATCACGTTGTAGAGCGGCAACACCTCAGAGATTAGTTGCGGTTCATTGCGACGGCGCTTCAGCGCATTCATTGCGTAGAGGATCAGCAGCAGGTCCGATTCCCGCTTCTCCAAAAAATAATCCTTGTTCGGAAGCAACCCCACGGGGCGCATCCCCGCCGCCTCCGCGATTTTCTGGGAACCCGAATGGGCCGTGCGGCTCTCCGACCAGAACAGCTTGATGGCGTCGCGGTGGTCGGCGATGATTTTCTGGAAGGCATTGACCAGGATGTAGCCGCCCACGCCGTACTTCTGGTAGGCGGGGTCGATCATGACGCCGCGCACGTAGGCGCGCTGATGCTCGCGGTTCAGTTGGACCGTCCCCGACCCGATGACATGTCCGTTCCGGGTATCGGTCACCACCTTCCAGATGGTATCACGATCGCGGGCGGTGGCATCGATCCATATAGGGTCCAGCGCCTCGGGGTAGGGGTAGCTCAGCTGCGTGAGCGTGTCGCCTGGTTTGATGTTATAGGTCTTATAATATAATTGAGCAATATCCTCCGCTTCATCGCGGTAATCCTCAATCCGTGCATGTTCCTTGATACTAAACTCGGGGATCAGTTGTGCTAGTTCATTCAACGTATTTGCCACATTCTCATCTCATTTCTCATCAATTTCGCTTGAGCAAACGATATTGATCCCCAAACCGCTTGAACCCAATCGTAGTGGGGCTTGGAGGAAAAATACCGCTTGAACCCTTTTTTTGCGGAATTTTCTTTCCTGATTACTACTGGGGCATGTCACTTTATATAGGTCCGAAAATCCGCAAATGGATGACTTGGAGGCCCATCGTTTTGCGATCGGGGGGATGAATTTTTTTTAGGGATTGCCCTCGGTCTTTATAAAGGTCAGTTGAACTCTTTCACTGACGCGTTCTTGGAGCGTGGAGGTGAGCCACCAGCGAACGAGGCTTTTCAGCCCTACTTCCGCCAGGATGCTGATCCTTCAGAGAAAAAGCGCAGGTATATTTTCCCCTGAAAAGAGAAGATGGAACATAAATTTACCGATGCTCTCGAAAATGCGCATGAGGACTATATTGGCTTCAAAGGAAAATCCTAGCGCCGTCAAATGGGGGTGACAAAAACTATCGATCGATATAAAATCCTCATAAAATAACTATAAAATATAAATAGTGATTATACCTTTTTATTTGTTTAATAATCGCCCATCTCCATGATAAAAAGGAGAAGGAGCCCCCGTAATATGTCCGACTCCACCCAGACCGATCTCACCGCCTACGCCCAGACCATTCGCTCGGTCTTGGGTGTGGACGAGCTCGAGCCCATCGACTTCGCCCAGTGCGAGCACCAGACCGACGACATTGAACGCCGCCGGGCGCTATTCCGCTACTTCATCCCCGATGTCTTCACGCCCGGGAAGTACGACCGGCGCGCCGACCTGATTGACGCCTGCATCTACTACCTTGAGGCACTGGAGGGAAAGGGGCAATACTGGGAGTCACCGATTATCGAAGCGTGGACCGAGCGAAACCACATTGCGCGCAACTTCCGCTTCGAAGACGTGGAGGTGGGTCCCTACGGCTACGAATTCTACCACCCCGTCTGGAGCATCTTGGGGGCTACCGGCAATCCGGGGCTCGTCCTCCCCACCTTAATCAAGTACCTCAGGACCTTCAGGGATCGGAGGCTGAAGCTGGGGATCAACGACTACTCGCTCATTTTCTTCAGTATTTTCAACGCTATGCTCCCTGTCCCGATCGATGAGAAGATCAAACAAGTGGCGCGATTGCTTCAAGAGGAAATTCAGGGACCCGTGCTAAACGGCTTTGACCTGTGGTCCCTCATTAAGCTTCGATATCCCAAAACCACACAAGGAGACTCGCAGGTGATCGGGTGTTCCCAAGACTACGCCAAGTGGCTCGCAGCGGAATTTAACAAGGTGGGATGCCACGTTATCATCAACTTTGAACGGAGCGTGTTCGGACTCGCCCGCTACATCCTCCAATTCCGGTTCCCGCACCATTACGAACTCAATATCCGTGGTGGCACAGCGGTCCAGGTCTTCCTCACGGGTGGGCGGGATTATCTCCAAGAGATCACGCTGAACTTGCCGATGGAGGACCTCGATTGGAGGAACCTATTCACGCAGGTCCACCCAGACTCCCAGATTTATCGTCAGACGATGTGTCGGAATCAAATGCCCTCCCCGTCCTTGCTCACTTACTTCGATGTTGCGACGCAGGATTGGAACATTCCTTGGGACTCCAGCGTCCGGGAGTGGGAAGCGATCCTTCAGGGGGAGCGAGATTCGACTCCGTTCGACCCGGACTGGGGGTTCCTCATGCCGGAGGCGGATCTAATCAGAATTACGGCGTTACTGGAGGAGAACCCATTGTATTTGAATAGCGAGTTGCAGACCAAAACAAAACTCCCCCTCACCCGCGTGAAAGAGCTCAGAGAGACCTTAGAGCAGGAGACCCTTGTCGGGCGAATCATCTGGATTCCGCACTATGATCTCTCCGTCTATTGTATTATCGATGTCCCCGGGACGGAAACATGGAAAGCCAAGTTACTGATGCGCATTGCCCAGTTGTTCCCTTCCTCAAACCTCTCCATCTTGGAGAACGTGCGGACTTCCGCCAAATCCTTGCGTGCCGGCTACTTTCACCGTCCCCAACACATCAACACCTTCTGCCGACTATTCTATAAAACCTTCAGCGGCAAGTTCAAGTTCTCAATCCACCAGATGTTCTTTCGCCCGAAATTCGGCATGCCCCTCCCCCCGTTCGACCCCAAGACCGGCACCTGGCTCAATGACTTGGCCAACTACACGATCCGCCCGATGCCCTTCGCCAAACTCCAGCGGGACCGAGGCGGCTAAGATAAGAAGATTTTCTTATTGAGAAAATTAGGCAATTGAAAGCAATGCCCTAAAGGTTTAGGGTTTCTGGTTTCTCAAAGAGATAGAGCATTATCGGAGTGATACGCCGATATTCCTGCCCCAGATGAGTTGTTAAGAAGGGACCTTGGAAAGCGGGCGAAGTCGTCTGGAGTGCCATCGCTCGGATCTGATCCTTGGTCCAGTAGGTATCTCGGAGGAATTGGAAGTTGAATTCCACCATTTCATCCAAGATTTTCTCGATTTGCGGGGTAATGGCGACTAACTCCTCTAGATAGAACGAGATTAATTTCTCGGTGATGGGAGTTACCGTCCCATAGTCGTACGCGGAAGTGCGCCATGCGATATCCCGCGTTTGGCAGACCTGCAGGAGGCGCTGCAATTCCAAATCAGCCCCCAACCGGCGCATCCCGGCGAGGAAATCGGTCCAGAATTGGGCGAACTGCGCTTCGGGCGGACAATTGATATAATGGATAATATCCAAGTGGATGACCGCGAGTTTGCCGTGCGGCTTGAGCACGCGGAGCATTTCCTGTAAGACCGCCTCTGTATCGCCGCGGTCGATATTTTCAAAGAGCCCCATCGACATGACGGTATCGAAGGTTTCGGCGGGGTAATTCAGGGTTCGGGCGTCGCCTTGGTACAGGCGAATTTTGAGGCTTTTTATTTTCTGACGCCCGAATTCGATGAGCTTCAGATTCAAATCGACGCCTTCCACCCACCCTTCTTGCAGGTACGGGGCGACTATCTTCCCTAAGATTCCGATCCCGCAGCCGACATCGAGGATCCGATCCGCGGGGTGAATATCCACCCCATCACGTATAAAGTGCCGCAGTCCCCTATCCCGACAGTAAGGGAACCTGCTGTATGCCGTATAGAGCGGAAACCCCCAGTCCACGTGCTGCACGGACGGGTCACTCCTCGAAGGAAGCAGCGGCATTTTCGGAGAAATTCTGCGTCAGATTAATCTCAACATCGGTCGCCAAGGGCGCTACTGTGCTGTACTGCCCCAAGCCCAGGTAGCGGCGCTTCTGATACGTCCTAATGGTCGCATTCTGGAAACAGACCGAGATGCCGATCTCCAGCGTGTCGTTCTGCGCGTCCCACGCATCGAGCTGGATGCAGCCCGAGGGATCGCCGACGAGCCAGCTGACGATCTTATGCTCCTTCCCATCCAGTTTGGTGTGCACCCGCCGTTCACCGAGCTGCTCACTGATGAACAGGTGCAGGGCGTACTTCCCGCGCTGCTGCGCCAGGAACTCCTCCAGCGAGATCGGGGGGGCGTCCCCCGTGTTCGACGCGCTCAGCTCTGAGAGTTGGGGGCTCTTGCCAGTCTGAAGTGCTTTAAACGATTCGGAAGGCTCGATGGGGTGAAAGCTCCCGAACTTCCCAACGTTCAGCTGCACCTTCCCTTGGAACTCCGTCACATACCCGTTCTGGATTTCGATGGTGTCGCTGACTTTCACGGTTTCACCATCCGCGTTCCAGAAGGGGATCAGGATAGTCCCCGTGTGGTCTGCCGCCACGAAGGTGGTGATCTTGTGCCCCTTCGCGTAGCGCGGCTCGTAGCGGGTCACCAATTTCAAGATAATATTGACGCGTTTCGCGTCCTTCTGCAAATCCTTGATCTGAAACAACATACTCTTACCTCATTTGAAAATATCCTTAAAAAAGACTCCGGAAGAAGTCGTAGATCGCGGGGTTCACAATCGCAATCCCGTATTTCGCGAATACGCCAGCTATAATGATTAAAACGATGACGAGGAGGATGCAATCGAACATCGCCCGTTTGTTGACGAAATAGTATATCACCGCGATAAGGCACAATCCGAGGATGGTGAGGGTGGTCAGCCATTGAACCCATCCCAACACGCTCTCCAGAAATACAATCCAATCTAACATTCATCACACTCTCCTTTTTTGTTTGCCTTGGGCGATCTGTGAGAGATCCTCCTCCGACTCCACTAAGAGGAGCGGGTTGGTCTGATGATCCAAGGAGACCCCGACCCGATGCTGCCGTGCATTAGGATACCCCCGCAAGCCATCATTGGTCACCACAATGTACCGCTTGGATGTGGTCCCCAGCGCGACTAGCGCGGTATCAGCTTTAATGCCCCCTGGAACTTTCCGAAACTTCGGGACGCGCTGCGCGTTGATGTAGGTCTTGAATGCCTTGAGGTCTCCATATCGTTTGCACTCCTTGAAGCGCTCCTCGATGTTCGCATCGAAGTAGACCACAATCCGCTCTCGCGGGAACCCTGTCGCTAACAAGGTCCGAAGAACTAAGAAGATGCATTCGAGGCGCGGCTCATCGCCCGCCTCTCGGTGATCCTTAAACAGGAAGGAGAGGTTCATCCCATCGACCAGCACCAAGAGATCGTTCCATGCTGGGTTCTGCTTAGGTGCGTCGGGCAGCGACATATCGAAGTCGGGGTCTGCTCCCTCGTGTCCGTTAATATCGTATTGACCCTCGGAACCCGTTTCCGCGGCAGCTGTATTTTCAGACTTCACGGGCAGCGGTTGTGAGATGGGTTCGGTAGGTAAAGGCGCAACTTCCTTCGGCTTAAGCACATTTGCGTGAGATTCGGGTCCTTTAACGACCCGCTCTTTGAGGGGTGGGTTAGGTGGGAGCTTGATTTCGACTGATTTCTTTGGCACCTCCTCAGATGGGAGCTTGGTTTCGACGGAGTTATCCCGTGTATTTTCAGCTGATGGAAGAGGAGGCACCTCTCGCTTCATTTTCAAGGAGATCAACGCTGGCTCTGGTAAGGCATTCGAATTTTCTTCTTCCTCCTTCCTGGAATCCTTCCGCTCCGTGATCTCCGCCTGGCGTTGTAGGTAGCTGTTCAGGACGGAATGGAGCCGCACATCATCCTGCGTGCCGTGGTACGGGAAGATCTGGTGATGCATTCCATTTCGAATCACCACCGCTGGTAACGCGACTCCCGCAAGCTCTCGAGCGAGTGAAGGCTCCTCAAATTGCGTGCTATCCGCAAAATAGACATGGATGTCCCAGTCTTTAATACTCGTTTTAAATTGTTGCGTCACGTCGGCGATCTCTGGGGTCTGTTTATCCACTAACAGGATGCAGAGAATGCCGTTCGGGTCGCGCGTGCAGATTTGTTTGTATTGGATGCCATTAATTTGTGGCAGATCGATCATCGCTTGGGAATCGACCTCAATATCGGGGGTTTCTGGTTCGGGAGGTGCCATAGCGGGAGCGTGAGTTTGAGCCTTTTGAGGGGTAGGGGGCGTTATTGGAGACCGAGCGAGAATATTTTTAGGAAGCGGTTTCAGCGGGGTCGGTGTTGGGGGTGGTGAAACAGGAGCGACTGGTTTACTCTCCTGTGGTTCTTGAATGAGCCCATTCTTCTGCATCCCATCGGTCACCTCTGCAGGGAGCAGGTGCAACCCATACAGTATCTGGAGGAGGAATCGCTTGAACTGCACCATTTCTCTCTGCTCAAATGGCGTCTGCGCTTCCAATTTCCTCGCCCATTGGGAAAGCTGTCTGAAATACGGGTTGAAAGCAGGATCATTGCGCGCGATCTTCAATAAATCCGTGAGCGTTAAGTCCGTCTTGGGTACCTCGCGGTTACTCCGTTCCAATGCTACTTGGAGTGTGGCGAACACCAAGCGCGTGGATATCGCCGCAAAGACATCCAAGTCTTGCGTCAAAATGAATTCTCGAATGACTTGATGGAGCTTCGCGCTGGGCGTCTCTTCAGGGATCGGATGTAGCTCCTTGCGATGCGGCGTAAGGATTACTTCCTGCGGTTGCGGTGCTGCGGGGGGTTCCTCGGGTGCGACCTCGGGCAGGGGCGCCGATTCAGGTTGGGTTTGGGTAGGTGGCAGCCCCTGGCGCGCGGGAGATTGGAAGGGTGCTGCTTCCTGGAGCTCGGCTCGACTCTGCTGGGCAAAGCGCTGATGCAGCAGATAGACGGTCCCAATCATCCCGAGATATGGGAAGATGGTGAGCAGCGTCATCCCGGCCAGATCGAACGGAAAGGGTACTTGCCCTATCGTGAACCCGAGCAAGCAGAGCCATAAGAGGATAATCGGGTAATGCCCGAACCGAAGGAGTCTCCGGGCGATTTTCGAGTAACTGTACTTCCTTAAATCTACAAGAGGAAGGTTCTGCAGCACGGCACTGTGTTCTCGGAGGTAGTAATCGAGCTTCTCGCGCTTGATCGAGAGCACATCCACCCGAGTTGTCGACCCCATATAGTAGTCCCACGATTCCGCGTAATCCCACACCAGCAGGACGGGGCGAATATGGAACCCTAGGGCTTTCCCGTTGCGTTGATACGAGTATTGAATGAGTGAGCGGTGTAAGCGCATAAAGGGGTGCTTCTGAAGGATGAGTTCCCGATGTCCGAACTTCCCGTGAAGGATCTCCCGTCGGATCTGTTCGGCAAGGGTATCCATTTTGGGAACCGTCTCGTCGATCTTCTCTGAGGTAATAGCGCGAACCAGAATCAGGTCGCAAAGGCAGCGGCGCGGATCACCCGTCTCCCGAAAACACCCGTACAGGGTGCTGTCGGCTTCCCGCTTGAAAATCTCATAGCGGTGGGCGGTGAATAGATTCTGCACAAACCCCTCCTCGTGGAGTTCCGTCCCCAAGGGGAGAACAACCTCATGCGCCATTACACTCAAGTCTGCCATACTATTACCTTCCTTCTAATCTTACCATAAGTTCGGGGGAAAAATAATGGGAATCCCGAATTCATCGTTAATGTAGGTGTGGATAATGATGAGCACGATGAGAAACATCAGCGCACTCACGAACACGTGCCCATAGGAGCCCTCCAGCTTCGAGAGGAACGCCGTCGCAAAGATGAGCGCTCCTAGGATAATAACCGCAAAAGAGGCTAAATACTGGATGATGTGCATGAAGTCCGTAAAGTAGATCGTGCCAATCGGGGGAATCAAGAGCGGGATTCCAAAGTTATCAAGCAGAATGATGTGAATCACGACGAGAACGATGATGGAGAGGAGACCCGAGACTGCGAGCCCTTTGTAGGACCCATGAAACTGCCCGATCGCGCTGGCAAGGTAGACGATGACGCAGCAGAAGCAGAGTGTCGCGAAACAGATGTAATTCACAACTGCCATTGCGCTACTGTATATATCACCCGCTAAATCATATATATACAACATTATCTTAACTCCTTTCAGTTCTTAATTTCCTTTTTTTGATTATTACACTCATATTCATATGTCTCACTTTTCTCCCGCTCCGTTACAATTCCAGCCTCCGCTTAATCAGGTGGAACGTCACGCTGATTCCAGCCAAGATTCCCACCAGCCCGACCACCCAGTATAGGGGGTAGCCGTGGTAGGCGAGATCCCCTGCCGTCAGCAGCGCGCCCCGATAGAGCGGCGTCGCCTCCGACGCGATCTGGATGGTGAATGCATGGTCGAGGTACTGGTCGAAGTGCAGGATCAGGGCCGCTCCGTCCATCCCCGTCGGCACGACCTGATCGTAGAACACCTGCCCTCCATCATAGATGGTTATCTGGAGCGGGACATTCACGCAAGATCGGTTGCATTCATCGTAGAGCCGAATTTCCAAGGCGATTGTGTGACTGGGAACATCGACGGTTGATTCCAATTGAAGGGTCGTTTTCAAGGGGAGGATTTGCACCTTGAAGGGAGAAGAGTAAGCCTGAAACTTCCGCGAGTTGTTGGCGTATAGGCGGTATTCCCACGCCCCACCAATATCGTGGAAAGTGAAATTATGCAGCCCTAACGCAGGGTTGAGGGGGAAGAGGAGCGATCCGTTCCGACAGAGCCACAATTCATCCAAGACCGTCAAGCAGGTGGCGGTGTAGTTCACCCAGATCAGATCGTTCGCCCTCAAGGGACGCGAATAATTCACTGCGTGAATGGTAAGTTGAGGTGGGCATTGAGAGAGGATCAAAGAAGCTCGCACGCTGGTTGCCTCGTAGCGGGTCGTCTGCGCGGTCTCGATGATCACGGTGTAATTGTAATCCAAGTAGTCCAGCACCGGTTCGTGGATCGTAAAGGTCCCACTGGTTGTGGTCTGGTGGACCTGCTGCCGAAACCACGCGCCGTCCTTCAGGATGGTCTTTGTGAAAGTGTAGAGCGGCAAAGGTGTATTCGAGAGAATGTCCCGGATTGAAAGCTGAATAATGAGTTCCTGTGAGTACGGATTCTCGGAGAGGTAGAGCGCAATAGCAATGGGACGGTACAGAATATTCAACGTCCCAAGGGGCTGGCTGTATTGGTCGCTTTCCGCATCCTTAATATTCAGGGAGAGCGGTAGTTGCCCGCCTGCGTCTGTCACGTGGCTGTAGAGGAACGAACCCGCAGTGGTGCCGACGAGTTGATTCCACGGCTGGATGTAAATCTCCGTGATGGGGGCTTTCCCATTCAGGCAAGTTAAATTAAGCCAGACGGTCTGCCCCGCATAGATGGTCGTATTGAGCAAGTCCGCCAGTATGATAGGGTTCGGCGGGCGGACAATCTGGAGGTGTGCCCAGTCCACGAGGAATTGAATGGTGGCGGCGCTACTGCTGCTTACGGTGTAATCAACGCTAAAGAGAAACCGGATATAATTATTCAAACGCCAATCCCCCACCATCGGCATACAGGCGTAGCGGATGTCTGGGGTCGCAGGATTGTCAAGCTCAATGCGCGTGAGGCAGAGGAACGCATTGCCATTAATCTTATTGAGGTAGATGCGCCCTGTCGCCATGAGACTATTGACGATCCCGACCACGTGGAGCCAATCATCGTGAGTGAACCGAAGTCCCAAGAGCGGGTTTATCCCGTAATACCCCAAATTATACTCGAGGAGGAACTGGAGCCGCCCCGTTTCGCCGCCCGCCGGCAAGACACGTTCGAAGCGGTAGTAAGTTCCATCTTCCGCGCTGAAGCAAGACATATTACCGATTATGGTGAAGCCCGGCGTGAGGAGCGTGACGCGCGTTGGGGCGATCACGTTCAGCCCGACATCCTTCCGAAGTTCGAGGAGGAGCCACCGCAGGTTGAGCCGCTGCGTCCACGCTTGCGGCGCGATCAGTTGCTGCGTTAGTTCCACCTTCACCTGAAGATCGGTCCCGACGAGGTAGTCGCTGAAGGGGAGCGGCACGGTGTACTCGAACCAGCCGTTCACGCGGTGGATCATATCAGTAGTCGAGGTCAAGACATGGATGGGCACCCAAGTGGTCGCCATATAGAGAATATAAATAGTAATTTGGGAGCTAGAAGTGGCAAGTATCGCCGTACAGGAGCCGTCCGCCTCGAGATTGAGGGTGAGGGTGAAGTCGGGGTCGAGCGTGACCCCGGCGGTCGAGATCGTGAAAATGACATAGGTCGTCCCCGTACTGATATCCGTATAATCGCGCCGGAACTGCAGGGTGGTGTTCTCAAACGCCAAGGTGCTGAGGTCCCCATAGGTAATGATGCCGGACTGCCCACTAATATTATACGCCGACGGGATTCGGAGGGCGTAGTAGGGGTCGACTTCGGCAGCGCGCAAGGGGAGGGCGGGCGCGCTGGAGTCGCTTAGATTGGGAGAAACAACATTATCTTGGTAATTCTCATAAGAGAAGCTAATTATATTGATCACAAATAGGCAACAAAGTGAAAGTAAAATAATGAAAACTAGAGCCCTCTTTACCATTCTACCTCCTCCTTAACCCACCGCTCATAGTCCTCATCTTGCTCCTCAAAACTATCGCGGTCTACCTTTTGTTTGGCATTATGTCGATCCTTATGACGCCGCTGCTCTTGGTTTGGCTTCCTCGTCTCGACTTTGAGGAAGTTACACTCGTGCCGCATTATTCATCGCTTCCAGAGGATTGCGCGGTAGTCCCAAAAAAAAAGGTGTACCGCTTGAACACCAAAGTAAACTATCCCGAGTCACTTTATATAGGACCAAAAATCCGCAAAATACGCCCGTAGAGACCCACCATTTTGCGATCGGGGGGATCAAAATTTTTTAGGGATTGCCCTCGGTCTTTATAAAGATCGGTTGAACTTTGTCACAGCCGAGTGCTTGCGGTTTAGGAGGAGGAATGCATGGTCTCAAAACTTTTATAACATGTTTAGGGATTCTTGCCCTTTCAAAGCAGAAGGACAAGAATGTAAAGTCATACGGACTTACGCCTCCTTCAATTGAAGGGTTTGTTGCAGGCGCGGAAAATATGAGGGATACGATTCCAGCGCTTTGGTTAAATGGAAGAGGAGATTCTTCAAGTGGGCATTCTCAATATTAATGAGGTGGTAATTCCTCGTTTGGTAGAGGCGTTGCTTCTCCTTCTTATGCTGGAGATAGAGTCTTGTCGCCATACCCCAGTACTCGATAAAGATGTCGTGGCCCACGCTGAAGTCCGGGTGGATTGTTTGCATCCCAAAATGGAGGGATGGCTCATACTCGTGGGCGATGCCCAAGTACTGGAGCGCGGCGTCGATCATCCACTCGCCGCGGGAGCGAACCAGATGCCCATCCAAGCAGATATAGAGGTCTTGGGGCGGGATCTGGGTGCGGCGCCACCAGCGCCTAATGAGGTACAAGATAAGAGGGAGAGGGGCGAGGATCAAAAGAAGGAGATAGAAGTTCATCCCTTCAAACCTCCAGTTTAACTTTCAGCGTTTGAATGATTTTTCCAGGGAGTTGAATGATCCGTATATCCTCAAAAGATTGGTCCTGCGACGAAAGCTGGACGAGATACCACTGATCCTGTAATTTCCCCAGTGCCGTCAGCAGGTTTTTAGCGGGGTGGAGTGGGTCTGGATGAATCTCGCAGTATAAAATTTCGGTGAGGATCGTATCGAGCAAGAACGCCTCGAAATTCTGGGGCGTGAAGTCCATCGTCAGCCTCGGACTGTGCCGCGGTTGGGCATACTGCTCTATTTTTCCATTCATCATATTCATTATCACCCTCAGGAATAGCATGAAAAAAAGGGGGAAGTGGTTGAGGGAACTACCCTACAAGAAGTAGGGCAGCTCGCCTTGCAAAGGACGAAACAACGATTGCCAGCACTTCAGTTCGGGGGGCGAGGTAACCTGCGCCTCCCAGAAGGGCGGAATCGGACTCGGGAAAATCATCACCCGCACCGTTTCAGGTCGCACGGTCTGCTGGAAAATCTGCTTGTAGAAAGGATAGTTTACGAACACGACGCACGTCACGCCTCGGCTCGCGAGCTTTTCCAAGCTCCGATAGAAGGTTTCGATCGTGGGCCGTAGCCGCTTGATATCCTTGATGAAATCGAGGTAGAGGATATCGCTAATGTCGACGAGGAGCAGTTTCGTGCTGCTCGGGATGGTCTCTAAACACTCTAGCATGGTGCCTAGACCGCGAACCCAAAAGTAACGGTCCGTCAGGTACCGATGGTCTGGGTAGGTTTTCCGCAGATTCGCAATTAACAGGTCCTTTAGCGCTCCCTCAAACAGGCAAAGTTCATAGATTTGACCGGGCTTCCACCCGCTCTCTATAGGGGCGATTTCCCCTTCGTTCTGTAATATACTCATTCGTTCATAACCTCCATAAGTTCGGTGTCTAATCCAGTCTCGTCGATCCCTCACCGAACCTACGGCTGCCGTTTGCTGGAACGCGGGCGCCCATGACCACTCAACTACTTCATTGTTATACATTTACCAATTTTCTCCATGCTTTTCTACTATTTTTTTCTGGTTTTTCCTATAAAACCTCCAATTGTATTATCATCACTTTTTCTTGAATTTATAGAGGACGCAGAGTCCGACTAAGACCCCGATACCGAATAGGGGCGTGATCCCATCGAGTATGGAGCTTGCGCCTGTAGTATCGGTCTTGTTCTCATGACCGGGATCATCGGGGACCGTCTCGTTCTTCGGGAAGAACTGGTACCCCGTTAAGCAAAAGTTGCATGACTCCTCAATGATAATTCCGTAGGTCCCATTCTCCAAGCAGGTTGCGGTGGGACCCAAGGTACCATACATCTCGGCGAGAAGGACGTAATCCCACCCCCGCTCAATCCGTGCGTACAGCGTCTCCTTCGCCGTGCTGTAATTCCCTTGGATCAGATCGACGCCGAAGAATTGCACGGGGTGTGCCTCGGGGCTGATCACCACGAATTCCGTCGTATTGACGGTGTAAGGCGCTGCCGTGTGGACGGCGAGCTTGCCCTCGAAGTGATTTGAGTAGAGGATCAAGTAGTACCATCCTGAATGCCCGGGGGAGAAAATCAGATACTCGGAGAGCATAGAAACAGAGTAGAAGGTTCCCAAGAGAGTTGTATACGCGGAATCATTGTACAGCTCCGCATCCCAAAATATGAGTGAGTCTAAATAAACATAATAGAGGTCTTCTGCTTGCACGAAGAAGGTCGCAAAGCACCGATCGTACCCCGAAGGAAGCACGTAGTAGGTATCCAGTGCCAGTTGGTAGGGGGTGCTGCTATTGCCCCAACTCCCTGTTTGAGGGATAAGGGGCACCATAGGCATGCCTGCCTCCTGTAGAGACGCTTGCTGTGCCCCGTATTGTGCTTGAATGAATGGAGTCAGGCAGACCCCTAATAAGAAGAGTAGAAAAAGGCTCTGAAGTACTTGGCGATGGATCATTTACAAAACCTCCTGCACCTTCGCCATAAGATCGGGCAGGTTTACAGGCTGGTAGAATTCATCAGAGATGCGGATTTGAGGCGTGAAGTGGAAGGCGTAGTCGTGCCCTTTCCCATCGACTAAGTCGTAGAGAGGGTGAAGGTCGACGGCGCTCTGCCGGTTCTTATAGAGCGAGAGCGTCCCATCCGCAAAACTCACGACTACGAAGTCCAGCTGGTGTCGTGTCAAGAGGGCATGTACCTGCGGGTACAACTCCGTATCAGGCTGATGCGCCACGAGGAGGAAGCGATGCCCTTGATCCGTTTCGAGGATTTCAGGAGGGGGGCTGGCATTAACAGGGGTCGCTTTGCATTGCCGCGTCCGCTGATATAATTGGTAGATGAGGGGCGAACGTCTGAACTGCGCGAGGGCGCGCACTACCGCCACGGTCAGCTCCCGCTGTCCTGTACGGGCGACCTCCTTGAGGATTGCAGTCCAGTATTGGGCGAAGGGCGTGCGGCTGTACTCCAGAATCGAGAGCAAGACGTTGCCCCGCCGAAAGAGCGATTCATCCATTGGCGCTTCAGTATTGAGGAGGCGCTGGACCAAGTAGGCCGTCTGAGGGCATTCCGGGTCCGTGCGAACCTGCACATACCGTCTCAATTGTAATATTTCCGTATATTCATGGTGATCCACCCAGTAGACCTCGAGCTGTATTGTTTTTCGGAGGTCTTGGATGGCCCGAAGGAGGCGTCCTTGCACGCCAGGGCTAAACCCGAGATCGAGAATGAACAGGTCCAGCGGAAAATCGGTAATAGTCTGGTTTTTCACTATATATAAAACCTTATGGAGAATGTTTGGGGTGGCGACATAGAGCAGCGCATAGGGATAGCGTTGCAAGAGGAGTGCTGCGGAGATCATCCCATCAAAATCCGTATGCGTTACGATCGCCACTTGTCTAAACTGAAACTTGAGGCGTATTAGGAGGTAAAGGTAAGTGGACTTCAGAAGGTGGGTGAGCTGGTGATTCTGAGTCACCACCTCTTTTATTTTAGGTTTTGTCTGTTTTCTTCCCATATTCTCACACTATCTATGCGGAATTCAATATGCGGGTCAGCGAGCGGCGCACGTCGTCGATTGCCGTGTAGAGTTTGTCATGTGAATCGTAGTCCTCGATCATCGAAACGCTCTCCAGATTGATCGCGTACTCGAGCTCCTCGTTCCGTGCGTTTACTTTCTGGAGCTGCCCGCGGAGCTCGGCATTATGGCTGAGGAGGTCCTCTATTCGGTGCTCTTGCTGCCGCATGGCGATTGTTTGTTCCTCGAACAAGTCATTCTTGTTGAGCATTTTAGAAAGTTCTTCAGTTAAATCATCATTGATCGCCTGTTGCTTTCGGAGTTCGCACGCCAGAATCTCTTGTTCGTGGGCAGGCACAGCTTTGATACGCTCATAGTGATGGTAAAACCGCTGCACCGCTTGGATGGTCTCGGCCAACTCCTTCGCTACCTCGAGCTGGAAGCAGGTCTTCTCCTTCAACGCGGCGCGCTGATCGTCCAGCGCGTTCTGGCGGAGCTCGCTCAGATCGCGGACGGTCTGGAAGGTCTGGAGCTGGGACCAGAGGAGGTAGGCGGTAATTGCCCCCAATGTACCGATAACACTAATAAGTAGGATATAGAGGGAGTCCATGGTTACCCAGACGCTCCTGCGACAATTTTTTGCTGTTGCGTCAAGACTCCCAAGCATCCGTAGTAGAAATATTGGGAGGTCTCCAATGAGTGGAGGTCCTTCGAGTGACAGTGCGGGCATTCAAACGCGTGGTCGCCGATCGCCTCCGCGTAGCCCACTACGGTGTCACAGCCGCTACAGTGGAAGGAGAGTGCGTTCGAGTCCGTGTATTTCAGGCGCATCTTTAGCTGGCGTTCCTCCTCCCGTATTACATTCTCAATAGTGGCGAGGTAGCGGGTCGCCAGAGTGACATATTCTTTGTGGTTTTCTTTCTCACAGTAGGTCAGGAGCCCAATCTGGTCGAAATGATACAGATTCTGCCGGATCGTATTGCTGCTGCAGGCGAAGGTCTTCGCGAACGCGGTATAGGCGACCTCCTCCGTCTCGGACGCACCGTGTTTGAGGGCGGTGCCGTAGAGCGTCAGCTGGAACTCCGTCAAGCGCGCTCTGCGAAAATACAGTCGCAGCGCTGGGGTCGTCTCGATGTGGTGCAGGAGGGCCAACAACGCGCCCACCTTGGGGCGGCGGAGGGTGAATTGCTGGGTGAGCCGGATCAGACTAGCCCGCTTCTGAACAATGATCTGAGTGCGTTCCTCACGCTGATAGATGAAGTAACCGATTCCTCCCTGATCCAGCACCTCGGCAATTTCATGGGAGAGCAAGTCTGACGCGTAGATGGTGAGTTTTGGTGTGATGGCGTTCGCATGCTGGATCTGGCATTGGAGCTTCCCTGAATTCAGGTACCCCTCCACCCAAGCAATGCGTTGCTCGGCGGTGAGCCAAGAAGGAAGGTGGGGTTCCTTGGGTTCATACCCGAGGCACTTGAGGAAATTGAGAAAGACGGACGGAAAGGTCACTTTCACCTTTCGGTAATGATTGAGAGAGACCCGTTCTGCGCCATACCGCTGTCGGGTGCGGCTGACGGGCACGACTTTCAGGGACACCTCCAATTCCTCCGCGAGTGCCTGGAGTACGGGCTCTTGGGCTGCATCCACTGTAATGCCCGCATTCCGCTGCTGTGCGGTGGAGCCCGCAATGAGCCCCCAGAGGTAGAGCATCCCCTTCGTCAGAGTAAATGGGGAGGGTACGCACATCATCTGGCGTGCGAGCTTCTTGGACCCCGTATAGCGCAGTAGCAGGGTCTTCCCTGCCATGATAGCGCCTTCGGTCTTCGGCAAGGCTTGCCAGGATCCATCTTGCTCGTCGCGATATACAAACCACTTCTGGATACGCTCATAAATTAGTTCCTTATCATCAATTTCATTTGCGTAGTGAGTCATAACGCCTTCTTCTATTACCATTTCTATTACCGCTTGGATCGTTTTACGAAAGGCGTCAAAAAAAAAAATTTTGACACCGCTTGAACCTGATCATAGATTTGGCGTACGACTTTATATGGGACCAAAAATCCGCAATTGGACGACCTGGAGGCCCACCGTTTTGCGATCGAGTAGGTCAATTTTTTTTAGGGATTGCCCCCCTTCTTTATAAAGATCGGTTGAACTCGTTCAATGCGGTGCAGTTCGAACACCTGTTAAAAGAAGATGTGCAATAGGGTTAATGGGCTAGTGCTAAGCGGGTTTCGGTTATAAGAAAACTCGATTGCGGAGTTTTCTATAAAATGATAATAATTTTATAAGAAAAAAAAGGTTAAGGCAAAAATGGAAGATCCCGATATAATATTTAACTTACTCTAACTCCTACCCTTCAATCGATCTTCCAGTGTCCATCTTCCCACTGGTCTTGGAGCGTGAAGCTCCGTGCATCGTGGACTAGCAACCACAGGTTCGGGGTGGCGACGGCAATTAAGTGTGTGTAGAGGCTCAAATTGAACTTAGCGTAGTTCGGTTCGGGCGTCTGGATGCGGGCGATCAACGCGTGGGGCGCCTCGTACAGCTCCGTGAGCGGGAACCGCCCGATGAATCCGCCGGCGAAGTGGGCAGGGTTCCGAACCCCATCGAGGATCAGGAGGTAGTCCGTCATACCCGGCAAGGCGATCTCCAAATAGGCGGAAAGCAATCCGCCATAGGTCTTCAGCAATGCCTTGGCACGATGATCAAACAGTTTAGGCAGATCGCTCAGGTAGATCTTCCCGAGCTGGTCCAGCAGGTCGCGGTCTAGCGCGATCGGTGCCGCCTCGCCGCCTTCCTGGTGCACCATGATGTCCCCGAGTTCCTGCTCGACCATAACCTCCTTCAAATTTAATAGCCACTCATCGGTGAAGCCAAGGGTGCGGGCCTCCTCGTAGACCAGGCGGATGTTGTTGGAGGGACGGTAGATTTTCGTGATGGGGTAGACTGTCTCCGAGGCGTCTGGTACTTGGGATGCCTCCGGTACGGCGCAGAGCGAGAGATACTCGGTCCCGCTCCCGAACAGTTCGAACTGGCGCACACGGAAGCGGGTATCGAGAAGCGGATCCGTGGTGATCTGGAAAAAGGGGTGGAGTTGTAGCCGTGGATAGTCGAGGATCTGCACGCACGGGATGCACTGATATCGCTCACAAAACTTGTTAATACGGCGCCGTGCATTCTCGCCCGAATCCATGGCGAGCTGGGCGGCAATGGTTTCCATCGGGGCTAAATGATGATCGATCAGCACTTGGAGCATGCGCCGGTCCTCATCCGTAAACTGCACCATTATACATCCCAGACTGAATTATAGCTGTGGTCTTTAGAATTCGCCTCTCCCTCTTATAATTAGCGGCATGAGAGAATACGCTGGAGCGACGAGTTCCTTAGTTTTCCCCTTCACATACACCCCCGACGGAACCCTGAAAGTATGGGTGCCCATCATTCATATTCAGAGGAACACCTTCAATGTCGCTTGCTTGTAGTTCAATTGTTTAAAGGCGAGGCGGAGCCGAGTAAGCCCCCGATCGATGCGCTGCGGGTTTAACCCCTTCTGCGTTAAATAATAGGTTAAATTTTTAGTATTCGGCGCCCGAAACATCGGCTCGACGGCGATGGTCGCTGGGTGCAAGAACAGTTCTCGAAGCCGATCGATGTCAAAAGGGATATCGAAGTCTGGGATGTTCTCCAGTTGCTTGTGTTCCTGAATGAGTTGGAGCGCTCGCTTCGGCCCAATCCCCTTAATCCCCTCATTGTAATCTGTGCCGATCAGGAGCGCGAGGTCGATGAGCTGGCGCTGGGTGAGTCCCCACCGGTCCAGCTGGTCAGCGAGGGTGGTGACCGTGCAGAACTCCTCCTTGAAGGAGAGATGGTGGTAGATTTTCGGGCAACCGAACAACAGACTATCCTGGTCCTCGGAGATCAGTCCGATTGCATGCCCGTCTTGAATGAGCCGCGCCCCTTGGGCTTCGCCCTCAGATAAGCCGCGCACGACGGGGATCCCCAGCATCCGCACGAACTCTTGGAGGTCGGCGATGAACTTATCGTAGAGGAACAGGGGGTCTTTGTTAAAGAGTTGCTTATGGTTGTCGGTTTGCTTATTGTAGAGTTGCCACATCTTGACGAGCCGCGCGATCTTCTCGGGCGATTTCGGGCGTTTCTCGGCGGGCGGGTAGCCGTCGAACACGAAGATGGGACGGATGCGCCGCTCGAAGAGGTTGATGCAGAAGTAGAAAATCCCAATAATGTGAGATACGGGGTCGCCCTTGGCGTTGTACAGAATTTCGTTCTCCGTGTTGCGAATCTTGTTGATGTAGCGGAAGAGCAGGTTGCAGCCGTCCACCACCAGCTTCTTCCCCGCTAAGGTCGAAAACTGGCAAATATCCGGGATGAGGAGCGGCGTTAGATTGACACCCGTTCCATTCTACCTCCTAATTTCTGGGCAATGACCCACTGATCGAGGAGAAACTCCTGCTCCTCTGGGTTTCCTGGGAAATAGCGGGAGTAGACCTTCGATTTTGGGACCCAGATCTCCTGTTGCTTCACTTTGATCAGTAAGGCGAGGGGGGTCTCGCGAATGATTGTGCCCCGGACTTGAGATTGGAATAGGATCGCTTGGATTTTCTCGAATCCCGCCAACTGGGCCGCGTACTTGATCATCCGTTTCCTGGCATTCGAGAGGTTCTGCCCCTGTAAGTGCACCCCTTTGGCGATGAGGTTTGCGTAGTATGTCAGATCGGGGGCATCTGTTTTATTGAACCCGAGATTGTTCGTGAGTTGCGTCTTCCCACGCCTCTGCTCATCCCACGTTTGGTATCCGTAGAGAATCCGAATCGCTTCCTCGAGGAATTCATTGTTATTCAAGAGTAGATGCAGGATCATGGCTTTCTTGCCCTTTTTGGTAATAATAACACCCATTTTCTTTCACTGTCCTATTCGTCTTGCGATTCTCAGCTTGAGAGGGGCTGGTAAAAGGGTGCCTTTATAAAGATTATGTCTTGGTGATATAACCTACTAAAAGAGTTCTTTCAATATACTATGCGCAGAATAAGGAGGGTGAACATAATAATGCAGAAGATGATAAAGACACAAATCCCGACCCAAAAGTGCATCGACAACAGTACCGAGAGGGGTTCATCAGCGCGTTCATGCAGTACATCGCCTACGTCATGCGGAAGCTCGAGGCGCGTAAAGCAACCCAGAAGCTTGAGTCCACACCTATCGAGACCCCCAATCTAACCCGTTAATACTCATCTCTTTTTTTTATTCCCTACGAAAGAATTTAAATTGGGACGTATGTTTTAATATACAAAGGAGATGTTTTGGTTGGTTTGTAGTCTTGGAATAACTATTATGATGATGTGCTATTTCGGAGGGACATCTGTGTTATTGTTTCTTCTCAAACTTAAGGGCCAACCGAAGACTACACTTCCTCTCTCTGAAAATCAGGCTGTCGATGACCTAGAGCTATGGAAACTAATGGGAATATTAAAATTATTCAAGGTTAACGTTATCGCATGGTGTTCCAGCTTTGTGGGTTATTCATATTTCATAGTTTTTTTCCGTGTAATGGAGCTTACAACGTCTTGGGAAATCCTCCTGCTCCTGGGTTCCCCCGTGTTGACTGTTTGCGTCATCGGTATTATCGCCATCATAAAATTG